>JACKZZ010015325.1_pt1 | contig 24895 bp, 30 predicted proteins | sample 8027871 | NCBI WGS metagenome assembly JACKZZ01 (sample SAMN15724774, study PRJNA655200) | protist metagenome | isolation source: fluorescence activated cell sorting (FACS) single amplified genomes of... | place: USA: West Boothbay Harbor, Gulf of Maine | collected 2000-07-19 | reverse complement strand
ACAGGTGCTAGCAGTAACGAGATGGAAGAGCTAAGTGATAATATTTTAGATGTAGCGGGTAGCACGAAGTTTACTTCTTCTGAAATCGCAAAGCTACAAACATCGCTGGGTAAGCTAGGATTTAGCACACAGGAAATTATCGCATCTACACAGGCTATTGCGAATGTTGCACAGGCATTAGGGGAAGATGCTGCGCCTGTAGCAGAAAAGGTAGGTCAGATACTTAATCAATTCAACCTTCAAGCAGCAGAGTCCGTTATGGTAGGCGATGTGCTTGTATCTACTATCAATAACTCGGCATTATCGTTTGAATCCTTTGGTACTGCAATTCAGTATGTCGGTCCACTAGCCGCAGAGCTAGGAACTTCGTTTGTAGAACTTTCTGGAGCAATGGCTATATTGGCGGATAACGGATTTACAGCCTCTCGTATTGGTACAGGTCTACGTGGTATTTTAACAGAGCTAGGTAAAACAGGTCAAGACCTAGAGTCTATAATCAGGGATTTAGCAGATGAGGAGATTTCATTCGCTGAAGCAATTGAGCTTGTCGGTAAGCGTTCAGCAGCACAGCTACTTACACTTGTTGAAAACATAGAGGCACTTGAAGATGCGGAGCGCGCATATCTAGATGCTGGAGCAGCAATACTTGCATCATCAAAACAAATATCCACTTTTGCAGGAAATACTGAACTTTTAAATTCTGCTTGGAATGCCTTCCTGATTAATTTAGGAGAATTTGTTGCTAAGTCTGGATTTGTAAAGGGTTCGTTAAGAATACTTGATAGCGAAGCAGCTAACACCGCAGAGGGATTAGAGAGAATATCTGACGTAAGTGCGGAAACCTTAGGCAAGGGTATTAATGCAGCAGTAACGGAGTTTGAGAAACTGAACAAAGAGTCTAGTGATTTTGATGCCAATTTAACTTCTGCAAAAACCGTAGCTGTAAATCAAATAGCAGGTGAGATATTAAAGACTGACGAAGAAATGCTTAAGTTGTTAGAGCGACAAATTGAATTAGAAAACAAAAGCGTCAATACTTATGGTAGAGCAAATCAGTTGCGATTAGTAAACAAAAATATTTTAGACCTTGAGTTTCAAACAAGAAATGAAGTAGCCAATGCGTTAGACGAAGAGCTTGACCAACAAATACTTATTTCAGCAGCTCAAACAGAAAGAAACAGGATTGCGGAAGAATATAAGGACACCTTTGAAGAGCTTTCAGAAATAAGCAACAAAGAAAAAATATCCACTGCTGCTGCCGCAAAGCAAAATGAAGAAGTAGAGAAGGTATTAGCCGACTTAGCCTCCAAGAGAAAGAAAATTTTAGATGGAGAGATTAAAAGCCTAAGAAGGAAGCGCGATTTTGGTTTAGAGCTTTCAACTGATGAGTCAAGAAGATTGTTGACATTAGAGGCTCAAGTAAACGCTTACGATACACAGATATCTAAATTTAGAAACTTATTAGTATTGGCCGACCAAATAGCTAAGGTTGATAAGGGAAAGGCAAAAACATTTAATGAGGAAATTGATAACCTAGAAACATTAATTGACAGACAGAAGAACGTTTTAGAAAACAAACTTCTAGAAAACAAACTAGCTAGAGAGGCTATACTTGGTCAATTAGAAAATACTGAAAACGATAAAGAAAAAGAAGCTCTTAGAAGCCGACTGTTAGCATTGGAGTCAGATAATCTTTTAATGCAGCAATCTTCGTTTTTAATAATAAATGATTTAATAGAAAACTATAGACAGCAGCTAGAAAAAGCAGGACTATCCGCAGAAGAAACAGAAAAGGCTCTTCTGAAGATAGCTGAGATTGAATTTAAAGTATCTGGACTGAGTGTAGATATTAAAGAGTTTGGTAAGGCAGCGAAGCAAATTGGTGATGACTTTAAAGAAAAATTTGGCAAAGAGCTTACAAAGGGAGACGAACTTTCAGCCGAACAAAAACTGTTTGTAAATAATTACTTAGATAATTTATTTAACTCCTTTGGCGAGAACTTAACAGACAAACAAAAAAACATACTAAGAGAATTAGTTTTTTCTAGAATATTTGGAGATAAAGAAGATTTAGACAAAGAGGCAGAGAAGACTAAAAGACAAATAAAAGGAAGCATACAAGACATACTAGACGAGCTTGGAGATGTTTTTGACGAATACAATGATACTTATCTACAAAAGAAAAAATCTAGATTAGAAGCAGAGCTTGATTCTGTACGTAGAGCCTCGGAGATTGAGCAAGAAATACTTTCATCACAACTAAACAACCAACTAATTACAGAGGGGCAGTTTAGAGCAAAATCTATAGAGCTGCAAAAGGTTCAACTAGCCAAGGAGAACTCAATTAAAAAACAAATATTTGAATCTGAGAAAAAAGCAGATTTAAGAAACGTAGGTGCAGAAACATTAGAAGCATTAGCTTCCAACATACTTAATAACTTTGAAAAGTATGACTTCACTACCGCAGGAATACTAGCGATACTCGCAACAGCCTCAGTTGGAGCTGCTGGATTGCTTAAGGCGAACGCTATTAATCAAAGACAGTTTACTCCTGTTAAATTTGAGGATGGTGGTATGGTAAACGGACCTAGCCATTCAGAAGGCGGCGTGCCATTTAGTGTCAGGGGACAATCGGGTTACGAAATGGAAGGTGGTGAGTTTATTGTAAACAAAAAAGCTGCGGCACTACACAGAGACATACTAGAAAGAATAAACAACTCAGCTAAAGTAAGTGGTAGCTCAGGTAGATATCAATTCGCAAACGGAGGTATAGTGTCTCCTAACGCAAATGAAAGTGTAGATTACCTAAAGGCTATCGCAGAGGCTACAACTTCAACCGCTATACAAAGCAGTAAGCCTGTTAGAGCATTTGTATCGTCTAAAGACCTAAGGTCTGATGCAAACGAAAGAAGAATAAGAGACAGAAACGATAGAATATAATGAGCGATTATAATTTTTACGGAACAAATACTCCTGTAACAACACCTACTGGTACTTGTAACCTTACTTCAGTTAATCAGATAACTGCTGCCAACGTATTAGGAAACTCTGGAGATGTATTATATATGATTATATCTGATACAATTGGAGTCGTAGTTGTGGTTCAGGAAGACGAAAGAATAGGTAAATTTGATAATAATATTTATACAAGTGTCCCTTCCTCGTTTGTTCCTCAAGTAGCTTACTATTTTGATATTAGCGCAGACCTATTGAGCAGTAGTGTTTCATCTTTTAGGATTGAGTCTTCCGCTACAGTGTCCACCTACTCGGAAAGTTATAGACCTTACAGAACATCTTTTGATTACAAGTTAATTGTTGACACAAAAAGAAGATTGTTTTTTGGAGATGTAAAAGAGCTTATTGCAACTACTTGGGTTGTCTTTAAAGACCGTTGTAATGATGTAGCGTATTTAGTTTCTTTTGATGAAGATACTTTTGTAACTTTAAACAACAGGTTTAAGTCTTCCTTAGACTTTAATATCGCAACAAGATAGTATGAATTTTAAGCTAGAAATAAGCAGAAACAATGTTGACTATTATAAGTTAGATTTGTTTCCCGACCCTGAGTTGGAATACAACTTAGATTTTTACGACAACTTAGAAATAGATAAGGTTAGACTTCCTTTTTCTAGCAGCTTAAAAATACCATTAACAACAGCAAATCAAGATGCCACTAGGTTTGATTACAACCCATTAACATCTGACAAAAACGACTTTCCTAAAGACGATTTCTTTTTTAAGATAACAGTTTTAGGCTCGCCTAATACAACTATTCAAGGTATGCTTAATGTCCAAAGCATTGAGTACAATAGTGATGAGCCGTATATAGATGTTGATTTAATAGACTTTATAAGCAAGTACATAAACGATTTAAAAGAAACCGAGCTTTACACTTTGTATGATGCTACAAATCCCGCGTACAGAAACTATTACAGAACGGACCAGTCATTCTTAAACTTCTCAAATACAGTAGCGAACGGTGGCGAAGCAGGAGTAATTGGCGCGAACCCTACAGAAAGACCAATTATTTTTCCATACATTGACTTCTGTAATGATGTAGAAGGGAAGTTTGGCTATGCTGCTAGACAGTTTACCGAGTATGGTGTAGGGCTAGACAGAGTGGGTATAGTACCCGCCTTTAATGTAAAGCAATTCCTACAATACATAGGAAGGTATCTTACGGATACAGGATTCAATACTCGTGTAGACAGTAAGTTGTTCGCATTAAACTATGCAGAAGAGATACCAGACTTTGAGGCTGAAAAGCTGCATATGCTTATACCATCTAAGCTAGAGGCTAATCTAGACACTAACACTAGAACATTTGACTTACATCAGGCTGGTGCTTGGTCGGGTACGAATGAAGATATGTTTAGTGACTTCAAAAGAGATGACCCTACTGCGGCAAAAAACTTTGTAACCAATTGGTATTATGGAGCAGAGACTTTTGGTAATTATGGACCCAATCCTGAAGGTGGACCAAACTCTTTTTTTAGTCTTTACGGTGCAGACATAAGAAAAAACGGATACCCTGAAGATGTGTTATTTGGAAACGAAAGAGGTTACTTCGCTCCTCATATGTCTTTTAACGGTGCAATAAAATTTGATAACGGCACACTAAGCGCACAAATATCTCAGGTAAAATATGAGATACCATTGGTAAATGATGACCAAATGGTTTCCTCGGTATTCACGGGAGCTTCTACAATGAAGTTTGCTTTTTTCATAGGCATTTATGAAAACGGTCAGATGGTTAAAAAAATTAGGATGGAAAGTTCTGGTGGTGCGCCTATAGAACTTCTAAGTCAGGAAGCAAGGGCCGTTCAAGGAACTACTGAAAAGGTTAACCATAGCAGTTCAGTACCTCACGATTTTTTTGAAGATACTAGCAACAATTCTAGATTTGCAATACTAGAGCCTGCACTTCAAACGGGGTATACCGATACTCTTCAATGGGATGAGGTCCCTGAATTATTTATGCCCGTTGGTGAGGAGATAGAAATTAATGGGGAAAGCAGATATGGGGTTAACTACTTTTTAGAACCTATAGACGGAACCTTGAGTGTTAGACACACTACATCAAAAAGGGTACACGATTCAAATACTTTATATTTAGACACCCCTCAAACCAATGACGTTAAAGATGTAGCGTTAAGAAAGGTAGTGACTAGAATATTTGATTATGACAATTTAGACATAGACGTTACTGCCAATAAAGCATTTAATCCATACAGAATTACAGATGAGTACAACATAAAAAGCTCATTGCAGAACACTGCTACGATGAATGTTTATCAAGTTTTGCTTGGTATATGCAAAAGGTTTAACTGTGGTATATTCTATGAAAAATCAGGCTCATTAAATATACTTAGAGTAGACCCGCTACACTTAATGCGAGATGGAAATGAAGATATAAACCAATATGTTGATGACTTAAAATCAGCAAAGGTGTTTATTGGTGGTGATAAAGTCAAAAACCTAACTATTTCTAACGAAGATTATGGTCTATATTACGATGATGAAAATGGTGATGGAGTAACTATAGGTTCAACTACTCAAGAAATAAACGCATCAGGAATATCTGATTTAGAGATAAAGCTAAAAAGTTCTATATACTATAAGTCTGTTGCAGGAGATGCTACAGATTACCAAATAAATCAAAACTACATTAACGGTGCTGTAAGTGAACGAGAAATAGGGTTCACTAAAAATTTATTTACTGAGCATCAAAAAATTGGATTGAGATTCGCTTATGTAGATAAGCCTTTGTACAATACAAAAATCAAAAGGCCTTTAACTGTTACAAAGTTTCAAAGAGCAGCTATGTATACCGAGACTCAGCGTACATATATAGACTTTATTACCCACGTATTTAACGGTAGGCTTTTCCCTAAGAATAACCAAGGATGGAATCTTATGGCTGAAGACGAGGATGGTAACACTACAGATTACTACGCATTGTACACACAGGATGAAAAGATAAAGTTTAGTGATAGTCCAAGCATTGAATTTGATATGGTAATACCTACATCTGAATTAGCGGATTTAGACTTCTTATTAAAAGATTTTACGGCTACTCGTTTAACACAAGATACTATAGCAGTTAAAAGTGCGGAGGGAGATGTTTATGAAGATTTTGCATACATAACAATCAAGGGGATACTTAAATAATTGTAAATTAATTTGATGGCTACATACAACGACTACCCACAATCTGCTACTAATAACGCCAAGAAAGTTCTTGAGTGGAAGAAGAAGTACGGCAAAGAAGTTAAGGGAATGACTTCTGTGGGATGGACTCGTGCAAACCAATTAGCGTCAAGAAGAAAACTTTCCTATGATACTATTGCGAGAATGGCTGCGTTTAATCGCCATAGAAAGAATGCTGCGATTGACCCGAAGTATAAGGACACGCCTTGGAAAGATAGAGGCTATGTTGCTTGGCTTGGTTGGGGAGGAACAAGCGGCGTTAACTGGGCAATTAGAAAAGCTGAAAGCATACGAAACGGAACAGTTAAGGCAAGTGTTGATGTGGCTGACGTCCCGTGGGGTGACCGTAAAGTCAAAGATGATTACGCTACACAAGGCAAGGATGGAAGCATTAAGAAATCTCCCAAAGCACCTAAAAGCGATACTCCTAACAAGAGTCCTAAAGGTGTTGGAAAAGGTGGAAAGCTATCTCCAAAGATTATTAAGTCTATAGAGACTAAGGTAAGTAAGTACAATGAGAAGTACCCTGATAAAAAGGTTGGTATGGGAGCTGCAAAGCGTGTTGTACTTCGTGGTATGGGTGCTTTTAATACAGGACACTCACCAAAGGTTACAAGTGCTACACAATGGGGACTTGCCCGACTAAACGCATTTATGTACTTGGTAAAGAACGGAAGACCGTCTAACCCAAAGTACACACAAGACAACGACCTGCTACCAAGCTGGCACAAAAAAAGTAGCAAGAAGAAATCAAACTATAGTGATAAGGAAATGATTGACGGCATAGTTGATATTCTTGTTAACGTGGAAAACAAAGAAAATCGTGCTAAACTTGCAAAGGCACAGATTAACATATTAAAACAAGAAGTTAAGGATTTTGATGAAAAAGACTTTCTTCGCAGATTAGGACTTTAAATGGATAAATTACCATTATTTGATATATCATTAGAAGACATCGCTCAAGGGATGTACAAGATTTCTCTTGTAGACAAGCCCGCTATTGAGGAAGACTTCATACACTTCAACGAAGTTGAGAAGGTACAGATGTTTGCTGATGAAAAGAAGAAAGAAGTTGTAGGACCTATTATGATTCCTAACAAGGAAATCCTACGCTTTTCACCCGAGATGGGATATTACTATGTACGCTTTACTGCGGAGACAATCCAAGAGATTATGTACAAGTATTCTAAAGAGGGACTATTTAACGCATTTGGCATTAACCATCAGAACGATACTGACGATGTAGTGATGCTTGAAGTTTGGACTAAGGAGAGTGATAACGATAAGTCTGTAGACTATGGTTATAACCTACCAAACGGAACCGTATTCGTAAAGGCAAAGATTGAGTCTGACGAATTATTTACTGCAATTGAAAATGGAGAGATTAATGGTTTTTCTATTGAGATTAAAGCAGATATTAAACCAACAATTAATAACGAAGAACAAATGAACGAATTTAGTTTTGGCAAAGAACTTGGTAAGTTGGAGGCTCAATTTGAGACGATGACTAACAAGTACGAAGCAAGAATTGAAGCTCTTGAGAACGAGAACAACTCGCTCTTGGAAGCTGTGACATCTTTTGAAGATAAGTTTGCTGGTGTTTCTGATTTAAAGGAAGCCATTGAAATGATTCAAAAGCACATCGCGTCTATGGGTGAATCTCAAGAAGAGATGACTGAAGACAAGGATGAAGAAGAAGAGATGGCTCATACTCCTGAACACAAAGAGGAGGAAGAGAAAGAAGAAATGAAGGATGACAAGTACGAAGCTACTGAAGAAGTTGCTGAGGAAGTCTCTGAAGAATTTACTGCTGAAGAAGAAGCTACAGAAGCTGAAGTTGAGGAGCAATTTGCTGCTGAACAAAAGGCTGAAGAAGTTGCTGAAACAGTAGAAGACAAGACAGTAGTTTTTAATGGTATCACACCCGAAAAGGTGAATATGATTAATAACTTCTTTAACCGCAAGTAATTATTGTAAATTAATTAAACGAATCCTCTTAAATTAAAATAAAATGAGTATAGTAATATCAAACTTGCCATACGGTGACCGTCGTCCAGACTTGTTCATTGATACTATGGTAAAAAGCGCAGCGGTATTAAACCGTTTCCGCCTTGTTGACGGTGTTAAAGCTAAAGTAAACGTACCTATCTTTGACGCTACATTATCTTTCGGTTCAGACCTTTGTGTATTTGATGGAGCATCTGCTGCTACAATCGGAGAAAAAGAAATGACCGTAACCACTTACAAGTGGTCTTTCCTAAACTGTAAGAACGCTCTTGAGACTTCTTACCGTGGTCTTCTTTTGAAGAAAGGTCAGAACAACCCAGAGACTATGGACGCTGAGTTCAAGGATTGGGTATTTGACTACTTCGCAAAATTGTCTGCTGAGAAAGCATTGACTGTTGCAGGTACTGCATTGACTACTGAAATGGCTGCTGATGCTGCTGTATTGGACTACGATACTGACGCTGTATTGACTTCTGCTAACATCCTTGACAAATTAGAGGGTGCTTACGAAACAATGAGTGACGTTATGTTGGCTGCTGTTTACGGCGATGCTGACCGTGATTTCAAACCTGCTATCTTCTTGGGAACTGCTGCTATGCAACACTACCAAATCGCTATCGCTGGTCTTTACACTACTACTCCACAAGGTGTTGTAGAAGGTGGTGTACCGAACTACTACGGTATGGAAGTTATTCACTTCCCATCTATGCCTGCTAACGAATTTATGATTGCTGCTCCACAGAACATCGTAATGTTGACTGATGAGTACAATGACGTTCGCGCTATTGATATGAAGTACGAAGCTGAACTATCTTCTGACAAGATTTGGGGACAGTTCAAGTTAGGTTTCTCTTACCTTAAAGGTGAGGAGATTGTCTACGCTAAGAACTTCGCATAATAATAACTAGGGGAGGGTAATTCCTCCCCTTATTTAAAAAATATAATAATATGGCTTGTGACGTAACACTACCTAATGATATCTCATACTCTTGTGATGATGTTGCTATCGGAGGTATTATAGAATTACACATCGCGAATCGTGATGACGCTCTTGCTGCTTTGACGGAAGTTGCTGCATCTCGTACTATCACAGCGGGCACTGCTCTTGCAGCAGGTGATGTGGTAAAAATTGACTTTAACAACAAAGACGGATTCTCTGTATTTAGTGAAGTTAAAACTGTATCTGCTGACGGTATTGTTTCAACTGTACCAACTATCTCTGTAGAGACACCTAAAATGACTCCTGCAAAAAACACAGCTCTTAACGACCTTTCTAAAGGTGGAGCTGAATTGGCTGCTTTCGTAAGAACTGCCGCTGGAACTTACCACGTTTGTGGTTTGGACTACGGTCTTTATGTAGGAACTGTTGATGCAAACTCTGGAACTGGTCGTTCTGAAAAGAACCGTTTCCAACTTACCTTAACAGGTGATGAGCAGGGATTGTCTTATGCAATTACAGGTGCTGATGAAGCTGCTATCAAAGCAATCTTTGATACTGTCGTAGGTAACCCTTGATAAGAATCTTGTAAATTAACACAAGGGGGTGAGGCGAAAACCTCGCCCCTTTTTATTTAGAAAATATATGGCTTTCAATTGTAGCATCTTATTAAGCGATATTGATATCAATTGTAACAAAAGAGTTACAGGTGGAATCAAAAAAGCTATACTATTATTACAAAAAGACTTAACTGTTACTTTTAGTCCAACGGACGAAACACAGGTAACTCAAGTTGACACTGTAGACACTGTAACCTTTGAGCATAATACAAAGGACGGAACTACAACTTTCACAGAAAATAAAAACACATCTAATGGATTAGGTGTTGTTTCTACTAACATTACAATACAAACTCCTGCTGTAGATAATAAGGTAAATCAAATAGACCTTATGAGCCGCAGAGAGGACATTTGCTGCATTTTATTACACAACAACGATACTGTAACTATCAGCGGTTGGGTTGATGGCTTAACGATGAACTATGAGGCTAATAGCGGTACAGGTACTAGTGAAAAGTCTTCTGTTAATGTTACATTAAACACTGAGAGTGGTATTGCTTCTTTAGCAATCAATGATAAAGCGGTGTTTAGCGACCAAACAATCTTTAATTAATGGGATACTTATTGAATAGCGGTATTGGTTACAACGCTGACGCTGTAACTACAGGTACTACTGATTACGCTTACACAAACATAGGTTACTCTTCTGATTCGGTTACTATCGCTTCTGAAGTAATTGACTATTTGTATGTGACTGAGGGTTATGAAGGTGCTATTTTAAATTCTATTGAAGGAGCAGGATTGGTATTCTTTTTACAACTACACGATTAAAATTATATAATATATTATGGCTTACGAAACTATTGTTAAAGAAGGAAACTTCTACCAGTCAGCTACGGGAGATTATGGATTCCGTTTGTTAGAGGGCGGAGAGTCTTCAACTGCTGGTGAGGCATTCCGTGCTATCCAAGCATTAGAAGGTGCTGTGGTTACGACTACTACTCAAGTAGGTGACGCGGTAACAAACCTTGGTATTGGTGAAGGTACAATCATCTACGGTAAATTTGATAGCGTATCTTGTGTATCGGGCAAGGTATTGGCTTATAAAGCACTGTAATGAACTATGTTAGGACTACTAAATACCGTCCTTACAAGGGGTGGTTCACTATTAACTTATGTAAAGGAAGGACTTGTTATGGCTAATAGATTCCTTACACCACCAAAACTAACTTTTCCTGTAAACGGCTCGGCCGAGTTTGACGGGGCGAGTTACATTGATTTAGAGGATAATTTCCAAAACATTATAGCAACCGGAAAAAGCGGTAGCGTTTGCGCTTGGATTTACACAAATACCACAACGGCGCGTCAAGTATGGTTTGACCATTATTCCGATAGTTCAAATCGTTTGGTTATTTGGTTTGATGAAACCAACAATTCCTTAAACTTTTATCCTAACAAACTAACCACCTCTTTTGGCATATCCTCTAATCGCTGGTATTTTGTTTCTGCAAATTGGGACGGAGCGAGTTCATCTTGGTATGTTGATGGCTCATTAGTTTCTACTCAATCATACACACCATTTAACACGGACTCCACGATTTTAGGTACAAATTATGGATTAAGTGAATTTTTAGACGGCAACCTCGCCAACGTCGCAATATGGAACCGCGCACTTTCAAGCGATGAGATTAATTCCGTGATGTGGAAAAGCTACGAAAAGCTAACCACTACAGAATCAAACGGATTACAGGCTTGGTACAAGTTACAAGAATCAGAACTAATAAGCGGTGACAGCACTGCTACGCTTGAGAAATACGCTGCGGCTAACTCACTTACCTTTGAAGGAAAGACTTGCCTACAGACTGCGTTAAATGCCTTACCAGATATTACTGATGCAAGACTATATTCTGCTAACTACGACATTAGAGTAAAAGCTGATGGTGGTAATGTAGAATCTTTAAATTGTGTTGAAACTGAATTAAACGCTATACTATGAGCAGCTTAAAAGATTTAGCGAGTCTAATAATGGTTCCATCTTTATATAAGGATGGAAGACTTGATACAGTAAAGCCTTTAGGCAACGGCATATTACATCCCGATTCTACAGGTAACAATGATGGAACTGATGGTTCTACACCTGCGGAGGGTAACTTTACTTTTAGTAGGGGTTCAAATCTTGCTGCTACGAGGGTAGATGTTAATGGCTTAATTGAGAAGGGTAGAGAGAATCTGTTGGTACAATCAAATCAGTTTGACACGACTTGGAGTAAACCTAATTCAACATTGGCTCAAGGATTTTCGGGTTATGATGGTTCTAATAACGCTTGGAAATGGTCATCAACAGCAGCAGGAACAACTCAATTATCACAAGGTACTTCGGGTGTTAGCGGTATTCGTACTTTGAGTCTATATGCTAAAGCAGGTTCAAGAGATGTGTTTAGTATTTGGGTTGGAACAGGTATTGACTTTAATCTAACAACAGGTCAAACCGCAGGACACGCTAACGCATCTATGGAAAGCGTAGGTAATGGTTGGTGGAGATGTTCATACTTTAATGACTACGGAACATTAAACCCTTACTATGTAGCATCTTCAGCAGGTGAGTTCATTTACATTATGAACGCACAAGCAGAGCAAGGCTTGGTAGCAACTGACTACATTGAAACAGGGACAAGCGCAGCGCAGTCAGGTATCTTGGAGGATATGCCTCGCCTTGACTATTCGGGTGGTGCTTCGTGTCCTTCTCTTTTACTTGAGCCGAGTAGGACTAATGGATTACCACAAAGTGAATACTTTAACGCTTGGACGGTATTAAACGATGTGGCTATAACAGCTAACTCTATAACATCACCAGAGGGTTTATTAAACGGCTCATTGATGGCGGCAAGTGGTGTGGGCGCTACTGCAAGAAGTGTAAGACAAGGTTCTCAATCAACAAGCACTGATATTAAAACAATGAGTGTTTATGCAAAGGCAAATGCCTCTAATTATATCCAACTTTACCATTCGGGTGAAGTTCAAGCATATGCAAACTTTGACCTTTCAAGCGGTGCGGTAGGTACAAGCGGAACAAACGCAACGGCAGACATTGAGCCAATGGGAAACGATTGGTATAGATGCATTGCTACTTTTGATTCTGTTGGAAATTTTGGCTCAAGTGTTTATGTTGGTTTTGCTACATCTTCTTCTGCGCCTTATGGCGGTGGTTCGGTGTCCGATACATCAAGCGTTTATATTTTTGGAGCGCAATATGAAGTCGGCTCTTACCCTACCTCATATATACCAACATATGGTTCAAGTGTAACGAGAAGTAAAGAGGGTGCAAATCTAACAAGTTTGTCAGGTGTTTTTGGTTCATCTGCTTCAACCGCATTTGTGGAAATAGATGTTCCACCAAGTGGTTCTTTGTCTCCTACAGGTGTATGGACTTTAACCGCTGCTACAAACACAAGTAATTTTGTAAGTATTTGTCAATTTGATAGTGGTATTACAACTCCAAGAGTTGCATTATATATTGGAGGTGTTGCTATTATTGACCAATATCTTTCTGCTCCGTTATCGGAAGGAACGCATAAAGTTTGTTTTGTTTATGAGGACGGAAGGCAAAAATTATTTATTGATGGTGTTGAAGAATTGTCTTTGACTGCAAGTTTTAATTATGTGGAGTTTACGAAACTATCCATAAATGATGCGGCTTGGGCATTAGGAAATAATGGAGGGCCTTATAGCAATAAACAAACATTGGTCTTCCCAACGGCATTAACTGATAGCGAATGTATCGCCTTAACAACTTTATAAGATGAGTATATACGACAAATCAAGTTTGGTACTTATACCAAGCGGAACTAAAACAGGAAAGGTCTACTCGCAGAAGCCTGTTAGTGGTGATGGTGATTTTACTTTCACTCGTTCAAGTGCTGCTACGAGAGTTAATGCAGATGGGTTTATAGAGAAGGAGACTCAAAACCTTGTACCTTACTCAAACACATTTAGTAGTTGGAGTATTACATCTATGTTGACACCTACAACAGGTCATACAGGATACGATGGTACTTCTAATGCTTGGAAAATTATCCCTAACACTTCTAATACAAGCCATAGAGTTTGGTATCCAAGTATGGGTTTAGGGTATGGTGTATATACAATAAGCATATATGCTAAAGCAGCAGGATATTCTACTATGTATGTTTATCAAAACTCAACAGGTGCGGACTACGCAAGTTGGTTCAATTTAAGTACAGGTTCAGTAGGAAGTGGGACATCAAGTAGAATTGACACTTCAATTACTGATGTTGGCTCTGGTTGGTATCGTTGCACTCTTACGGGTGTAGAGGATTTAAGCAGTATAGAAATTTATATTGGTGATGGTACTGAATCTATCTCCTTTGCAGGAGATGGTACTTCAGGAATACTACTTCAAGATGCCCAACTTGAGCAGGGACTTGTAGCAAGAGACTACATAGAAACGACTACTACTGCCGTAGAGGGAGGTATTACTGATAATGTACCAAGATTGGACTATACGGATAGTTCGTGTCCTGCACTCTTGTTAGAGCCACAAAGGACTAACCTTGCAGCGCAGTCCGAAGCGTTTACTGATAGTTATTGGGCAACAACAAATCTTGATGTTATAGCAAATGACACTACTTCTCCAGAGGGTGTAGATAATGCATCTTTTTTAAGACCAACAACAGCAAATGGCGGTCATCAAATTTACAAGACATTTTCAATGTCTGCGGGTACTAATACGCTTTCATTATTTTTAAAAGCGGGTAATTATAGCAAGTTCCGTTTGTACTTCTATGATGGTACTACCGCTCACGAGGTTTATGGTGATTGCAGCGATGGCTCTATACATTCTACCAATTCTACTACATCAGTTGAAGATTACGGAAATGGTTGGTATCGTTATTCAGTAACTGCTACTAATAATTCTTTTGGTGCAGGTAATTTTACGATTCGTGTAACAAATGATTCTTACCAAGATGTTTGGGCAGCAAACGGAACAGATGGTGTTTACATATATGGATGGCAATTTGAGAACGGAAGTTACGCAACATCCTACATCCCTACCTATGGGAGTAGTGTGACGAGGAATGCGGATGGCTCATTAAGTTTACCTACTTCGCAGACCCTAAATGATTTCACTCTTTATTGGGAAGGTAACCTTTTACAAGATGGTCAAAATATGTTGTTTGGAGGAGGTACAGGTGGATGGTATTTAGATGTTACTGCTTCAACTGGTCGTATAGTTTTAGACACAAATACAGGGCGCAAATACCAAGCCTTTTCAACATTAAGAACAGGTCAAACACACAAGGTTGCTATGAAAAGAACAAATGGTGTTATTGATGCTTTTGTTGATGGAGTTAAATTATCACCAATTACTCAAGTAACTGATACTACGGCTTTGTCTTTAGTATCAATCGCTTGGGGTTTCAGTTCAACTTATTATCCAAAAATGAAGTTAAATAAAGTTTTGACTATTCCATCAGCATTAACTGACCAAGAGGCGATTGACCTAACAACTATATAACTATGAAAACATTTAGAAAATACTCATTTGGCAGCAAGGGTGCTGCAACTACGAAAATCAATGCATTGGGTACTGAAACAACTCCCGAAGGAGATGTTGTACCTAATCACCCTCACGCTATCGTACATCTTGGACACTTGGTAGAAACCGAAGGTACATACGATGAGGAAGGAAACGAACTCACCGCACCTGTACTATCTTCTACCTACCATATTGATGTGCTATGGGATGGTGAGCCTGTTGAGTCTTGGGACTCTGCTATGGTATGGTGTGCGCCTATGGGTGTTCATACATTCGGTTCATCTTCTGCTATTCGTGAGTGGACAGAGACTTGTAAGACATTGCATCCAGAATACTTCCCAGAACCAACTGAAGAATTAGCATAATGGCTGTAGGATTTAGCAATACAAATAAGCCTCTAAATCCAAGAGGTAATGATGCAAGCCCGAAAGGGTACAACCGCGCCGCGCTTTATTCGGGCAAGGCGTTAGACTTTGATGGGGTGAATGATAGTGTAGATATCGGGCAGAATCTTGGTTTTTTGAATACTGGAGATTTTACCCTTTTAGCAAACGCCAAGTTTGACGTTTTATCGGGTGATGAGCCAATAATGGGGCAAGGTTCAGCGAGTAGCGGTGCGGCTATTCTTGCGTTAATTAACGCCGTTGGAAAATTGCGCTTTGCTTTTTACGGCGATGATTTAGATTGGGACGAAGATATTCAAACGGGCAAATGGTATTCTTTAGCATTTACATTTAATAGAACAACAAAAGCCCGTGCAATTTATGTGAACGGGCAACTTGCGGTTAGTGATGTGACTACTTTAACACCAAGCGCAACATCAAATAATTTCGTTATCGGTAAGGTGCCGTATTCTGCAACATACGCAGACGCTCAAATAACTGGCGTAAAGGCATTCTCAACCGCCTTAACCGCCGCACAAGTGGCCGACCTATACAACAACCCCGAAAAGGTGGTACCTACGGGAGTGGATAACACCGCTTTAAAGTTATGGCTACCAATGCAAGAAGGTGCGGGAACGACGGCGTACGATGGTAGCGGAAACGGCAACCACGGGACTATCAGCGGAGCTACTTACGTCAATGGCGTAGGCGCACCCGTCAGTCAAACGGCGGTTATTTCTTGGAATAAGGGGACGAACTTGGCGCAGTATTCCGAGGAATTAGATAATGGCTATTATAGCAAATCGGGTGTAACAATTACCGCAAACGATGCAACGGCGCCGAATGGATTAGATGGAGCAGATAAAGTGCTCGAAACAACTGCAAATACTTACCGCGATGTTGTATCGAAAACTTTTGCCGTTACTGCAACAAATTCTTACACGCTTTCTGCATTTGTAAAAAATGGCCTTGGCCGTGATGGTGTGTATTTATACACGAATGACGGAAGCGGTAACGGACGTTGTGCAAAGTTCAACCTTTCAACGGGTGCTTACATTGGAAACGCTGGCGCTGGTGGATGGACTGCGTTTGATTCTTATGGAATTGAAACCGCACCAAATGGATGGTATAGAATACACGCCACTTTAAATTCGTCCAACGGAGGTAATTATACCTTCAACGTAGGGTTAAGCGACAACACAAACGATGCGCTTGGGCCTTATGTGGGAGATGTTACAAAGGGTTTATATATTTGGGGCTATCAATTCCAAAACGACGCCAGCGTCGGCCCTTACATCCCAACACTATCAACCGCCCAAACCTCCCCCGTATTACTCCCCCAAGGTTTAACAAGTGGCCGCGACATTACGGGCGTTAATCTATTTGAAAACGTGCGGAAACAAGGTGCGCTCAATCTTGACGGGAATAGCTGGGCAGAGGTTCACGATAATGCGAGTTTGGATGTAACGAGTGGCGTAACTGCTGAAGCGTGGGTATATTGGGTTTCGCCAAGTGCATCAAAAGGAATACTTTCAAAATGGGGGGCCGTGGATTTTTCTTGGTTATTCCAAGCGCGTGATAATTCCTCAATAAGGCTATACATACGCGATAGTGCTAACTACCTCGTAGAATCTTCAACACTAACCGAAGGGTGGAGACATCTTTGTGCAACCTATGACGGCGTTACTTTACGAATGTATGTAGATGGTCAAGCCGACACTACAACGGCACACACGGGAAGTATTGATATTATTGAGGAACCAGTTAAAATCGGCGCATACGGCGCGATAACTTCTACAACATATGAACACGACATCGCCCAACCGCGCATCTATAACCGCGCATTGACCGCCGTTGAAGTTCTACAAAACTATAACTCTGGAAAGAACACTTACAAATAAATAAAATGAAAGGAAACATTTACATTAGCGTACCTGCTTCAGACATCAACAACGAACTACCTGCTGCTATCACTCGCTACGATTGGGTAGAAAACACCTACAGCGAAGAAGGTGAGGTAGAGTCTACGACAAATCACCACCCTACTTGGGAGCAATTTGGTGAGCGCAACAGCGGACTATTCGGTAGCCCCGTTAGCGTAGCTGATGTTGTAGTATACGAGATGGAAGCATCTTGGTTAGACAGTGAAGTATCTGCCCTTATCGCTTTAGGCAATGGTCAGTCAGCACCTAACTACACCGTATACACCAACGCAGAAGTACGCGCATTTATTGCAGAGAACACACCTGCTGAACTATAATTAATCATTAATGAAAAGACTTAAGACAGGAGTAGTTAATACTCTATCTTTCGTCAAGCTATCTACCTTTACGGTGAACAGCTTTGACGTTACATTGGATAAGGTGGTAGGTACTGGTAGTCTAACGATTACCAACCTTACTGACCTTAACAACCTTGACTCCTGTAAGGACTTCATTCAGATTAACATAGACCTTTTATCTAACGATATTGAAGGTGGTGAGTATGAACTTACCATAACAAACAGTGGTGACAGCTACAAGTATCTTACAGAGGTGCAAGATTATACAGTTACTCAAACAGGTACAGGTATTTATGGGTCTACTGTGAGGTTTACCGACCTATAAATTGTAAATTAATACAATGGGACTACTATCTAATATATCAGAATTCTTTGCATCTAACACTTACGTGCAAGCTACAGAGCATTCTATTGCAACAAACGAGTTAGAGAACTCTATTGAAGACCTTAATGGTCGTTACAAATTAGGACATACTCTTGTAGGTGACTACATTAAGTTTGGTGTTAACGATGACTTCCCAGTTATTCTTGAGAAGATGTTACGCCAATCTCCTGTGCATAGTGGTATCTTAACCAAGAAGGCAAAGATGGTAGTCGGTAACGACATTGACTACACTGATGAGTTCCTTACCACCAACAAATCTAAAGCAGAACTAAAGGCTTTCGTAAACCACTGTGGTGGTAACAACAAGGGATTGTACGAGGTACTAACCCACGCTGCATTCCAATACGAGCATAAAGGTGCTTTAGCATTATATGTTAGATGGAACAAGGAGCGTACAAAGATACTTGAATTTAAGTCTTTAGACCCTAAAGGAGTGCGTGTATCGGAGCCAAATGATAAAGGTGAGGTAACACACTACATCGTCCGTAGAAGTTTCGGCTATGGGGCTAATTCTGTACAGCACAATGAGCCTCGTAAGATTAAGGCTTTTAACAAGTTTGATAAAAGCGGTACTGAAGCGGTCCTTTATGTAGGTAACCCATATAGTGGTAACCCATATTACGGTGTACCAAGCTACATCTCTGCGTTCCATTACATTGAGTCTGACTTCAGCTTTGGTAAGCATATTAAAAACTCTGCCGAGAACGGCTTTACGCCAAGAGTATTGGCTACCTTCATTGGTAGAAATATGAGTGCAGAGCAGAAGCGTGAGGAGTACAAAAAGTTCAAGGAGTCTTTCACAGGTGCTGAAGCAGATAACTTTATTGTCTCTTGGGTAAAGAAGGAAGAGGATGCTCCGAAGTTTGAGCCGTTAGACGTTTCTAATTTAGACAAGACGGTAGACGTCCTATCAAAACTTAACGATGCTAAAATACTTACAGCCCACAACGTTACTTCTCCTACTCTATTTGGTGTTATGGTTAGTGGTAAATTGGGAGGCACAGGTAACGAACTTGTTACGGCTTACCAAATATTTAGAGCGACTGAAACGCTACCTAATAGAGAAATTCTTTTAGACTCTGTAAACAGAATCTTTGCTACTGTAGGTTATGACCAAATGAATCTATCTGTTGTTGAGCAGCCAATCAACTTGGAGAGTATTAAAGGTGCTAACACTGAAGACGTATAATAATGGTTGACGTAATATTCATAGACGATAACTACCTGTACCAAAACTTCCCTTTACCGAAGCGTATGGACAGAGGTGCTTTATTGGCATTAATCCAATTAGAGCAATACACATCAATACAAGACTTGTTAGGTACTTGTCTATATGAGGACATTGAGGCTAAAGTATTAGCAGAAACATTAGATGTTGCTGAACAAGGTTTGTTTAAGTTGGTAAAGTATACCTTGGCTATGTACTCTGCGAAAGCAGCTATCTCTATATTACGCACAGCTACTGCAACAACTAAAGCGGAGGAGCAAAAGCAAGACCAATACATACTTGACACTATATCTACTACTGTTGATAGCAAGTTGTCTTACATCAACAAGCGTATCACTAACTATATCCTTGACAATGCGGCAATTAAAGCAATCGCTACTGCCGATGGTTGCGACAATGACTTATTTGATGAAGAGGATACCTACCAAGGTGATGTGTTCTACCCTCAAGATGGTATCATATATAAGTCCTGCGAAGACGGAGGAGTAAGCTACAACCCGTAATGGACACTACAGATATCAAAGTACTTCTAATCAATTCGTCTACAATGGCACTGTCATTCTCCAACTTGGAGAACACCCTCAAGATATTACTGCTTTTAGCATCCATAGGTTACACCGCACAGAAGTGGTACTTTATGAATAAGCGCAATGGCGGAAGAAAGTAAATCCTTTATAAAAGAAAATTGGTCTATGTTGATATGGCTTGTTGCGGCAGTGTTTGCAGCGGGTGGTATCTATGCAGAGTTCTCATCTCTAAAGATGGAGCTACATACCGTACACGAAAGGCTTGATAAAAAGATTATTGTAATCAACGACATAGAGGATAGAATTTATATTCTTGAGATGCACGTTGAATATGAGAAGGGATACAAAGAATCCCAAAAAGAAAAGGGGAACGATTAACGTCCCCCCTTCTTATTACAAGTACCTTTACAAGTACATTCTATTGGTGCATATTCGCACCACGTTACTTTATCTTTGTTCTCTTGTCCACGGTCCTTACTGCAAAGTACCCGCCTATCACTGTTACGCTTACCAGCTCCCATAATCCAATCCATCTTTCGTTAACACTACTAATACCAAAGCCCTCAAAGAAGGTCATAAGTACAAGGAATATCATAACGGTTGCAAGGGTTAGTGGCCTAACGTTCTTACTCAACCAAGAATCGGTAAGGCTATCGGCCTGCCAACGCTTGGTAATCTCTTGTTCTATGCTCTGACGCACAGCTTCTTTCTCTTCGGGTGTAGATACAAATCTATCTACCACATTGGCAACTGCTTCCACAGCTTCCTTCGCACCCCCCGTAAATAGTTTGGTTATTGGATTTCCCATAATTAGCTACCGCACGCTTCACACTCTGGATTATCAATGGAGCATTGAGCGTTATTGTTTTTCTCGTCATTAGTCATTTCGTCTACGAAGTCAGCGAACGAGTCGCTTACATCAAAATCATTTTTCATTAATAGGTCCAGATTACATCTTCACTTTTGCTTGGGTCGTCATCAACGTGTATAAAGTTCTTTGCTATACCGATACGATTAAACCCAGCTTGGAGAAGAGCGTTAATAATAATATATTTTTGTGTTGAGGTAGGAGCATAGATATCTACGGCTCTACCGACTGTGTGACTGCTTGAGGGTACGCCACCTACCTTTGCGTTGTGTTCAGGAGTTCTGTATCCACTTGTAATTTTAAATCCAATAGCTGCGAGTTCACGAGCCTTGGATAGTTTATTTAGAAATGCTACATCCATATTCATATAACTGTCTATCTCATCGGGTGAGTTAAACTCGCTATACTCAAAGAACATATGGAATGCTTTTGTTAGTCCTTCCATTATTTTACTTTTTTAATCTCCGATGTCCACGATGTGTAACATACTGCTAATCGTTGGGATGTTTCAGGGTATTCATCCATCATTGATTCGTTGCTCATACATCTATTTGTGAACTCTGGTCTTGTTTCCTTTAGATTGGGAACTGGTATCGGCATTGTCGTTAATATTAGAGTTAGAAAAAAGAGGCTCGTCCCAATAAAGGAAGAGCCAACCACTGTTATAATTTACATTTTTCTCTTTACTCATTAACTAACTTTCGGTAAGACAGCTCTGCAATGAAAGCCGTATAAATGGCGTATAATGGATTAACTCCTAGACAAGCATACAAGAGTAGACTTGACCAGAATGAGAGGCACAGAACGCAGTTAAATGGCTTAAACGGAAGGATTCGTTCCATCACCCAACCGTAAGGTTCAAAAATAAATAGAAATGCAAACATCAAGCCTATAGAACTAACCAATATCCAATCGTTATAAATCTCCATCATAGTTTTTTACTTATGTTATCGTCCTTTATGTACTTTACTAATTTTGTTACTTTCTCACCATCTTCCACGCAAACTAAACAACCCTTAATTTTTTGACCATAGACATCTTTCCATTTAAGGCCTACGATTTTGTTGGTCATAGTTGAGTATATAATACTAATGATTAGGTTCGCGGCAGAGCCGCCTTCTTTATAGTAATGAAGGAACTTATCACACACCCTCATTACTGCTTCATCTACTAATGATTGCTCTAGCTCTTTGTCTCCGTTAGTTACAAAGGCTGATGAAGAAATTTCTAAGGCACGTTGATATATAAAAGAACCGAGCGGTTCTGTTATTCTATTTTGTTTCATAGAAGCCAATGCCTCTAGCTCAATCTTTGATTTATCGTACCGAGTGTTTTTCTTCAACCCTATCTAGTATTGATATTATTAAGTGTATGTAATCATTGAGTTCTGTTGCTGATATGTCAAGTTCAAAGCCCAAGCGCACCAATGTGACGGGTATACCTCTACCGACCAATCCGTCAATTGTGTCGTGTAAATCGATAATGAAATTTGCTTCAGAATCGGTGATTTCTTCGTAATGCTCATTTAGGTTCATTTCAATAACTAGCTCTTATTCTATTCGCCTTATCAGCATCAAGCTCTGCAATTAAATCTATGTATTCTTTTTCTTTTCTATATGCATCTTGTATCTCCTCAACTGTAGAATCGGTTCCTAGATTTGAAAATAAAACTGCCATTTCATATAGGTAAAGGTCAATCCTGTTCTTAATTGATTTACAAGTCTGATAGTTTCTTTGATTAATCATTACTCAGGTAGTTTACGTTTTTGCATTTAACTTTAACCAAGAACGAGTCTTTTTGAAGCTCTTTGTCAATAATGATATTAAGCCTTTTGTAGTATTTGTTACCATCATCTTTAACAATTCCTTGAGATACGAGAGTATCAGAGAGAAATTTTGAAACAAGAATAACGTTGTCAACATCGTGACGAGAATTATACCTGATATGAATCTCATAAGAATCACAGGTAAAAGAATCAAATTTTTCAAGCTCTGCTTTACAATATGCGCTGTATTCATCTTTATGTTTTTTACGTATGGCCCAATGTTTACCTGCATAATATTGATTCAGGCTTGGGGGCTTAGGAAGCATTAATGTTATTTCATTATTCATAGAACTTGGCTTTTTTTATATCTAGAAACCCAACCTCTTTGTCTATGAACTGACGTTGATTAAAATGTGAGGTCTTAGGCATACCCTTAATCTCCCAAATAGGCTGAGACATACTCGCTAGATTAAACGCGTATATACCATTAGGTGTTTGGGAAATATAGACAGGTGTAGTGAGATGTTTCTTTGCCCTAGCAACAAGTTTATCATACTTAGCTTTCTCTATAAGCAGGTCATCATAATGTTTGTTACGGCACTTGAGTTCTATGTCGCACTCTAAAGAAAGAGAATAGCAGTCGTAGTGGTTGTACTCACCTTCAGACCACTCAAGGTCTGGAATATAATTATTCTTTAGGTGTTCAAATAAGCTATCCTCGTTCTTTTTCCAACTCATTCTTTTTGTCTTAGAGCTATCTTTAATAGTATAAGGTAGCCAATTAAATCTTGAACTGTGTCCTCAGTCGCATCTGTAATACCCCTTGATTTTATACGCATCAGCTTATCATCTATCCTTGCGCCAAGGCTATCTACTGCATCTCCCCTAGAGAAGATGCCCACAGGGTAGAGGGCTGAGTCCCCATAGGCATCGTTCTTCTCTAGGAGTAAATTAGTAACTTCTGAAGAAACTTCTAGTATGTAGTCTTTAGTAGTTTTCATCTTTCACAATATAATTAATTATCCAACAAATCTACCTCTATTTTGTAAACTTTTTTAACATTTTCTTTTTGTATCAAAAGTCTACCTGAAGACGGGTTGTAAAATATATAGTTTTTTGTACATCCTGTATAATCTGATACATCAAATTTATACATTGTCCCATTGACAGATATATCTCCATCTTTTTCTACAACTATATTTAGCGCATCGCTAACATTAAACCTTAGATAAGCTCTAACTAGATTGGCGAATGCTTTCTTTCTATCAATAATTAGACTGTGGGTATGCGAATTGTTTGCTTCCATCTTTGTTGAGTTCATAGTATCTGTTAGACAATTTATCGTAATACAAGGTAACACTTCCTAGCTTACCTACAATCTTAGGTTTTGCTTTCACTACCGTAATCTTAACTTGATTAGGTTCATAGGGAATACCGTTCTCGTCCTCTAATCCAAAGGGGCAACGCCATACATTAACGACCATCATACCTTTACGGCTCCATTGCATACCGCCTGCGATATCATTCATCGTAGGTACATCAACATAGGGTACTCCGTTTTTATACTTAGCCTGTTGGTGTTTAGTGTGTACTGTTACAATGGTATGAAAATCCTTATCCGCAGAATGCTTACGAACCTTCGTGAGTATCTGACCAATAGCTATATCATCACGTACTCCTGAGGATACATCAGTCTTGATTTCTGTGAAGGGGTCAACTAGGCAACCATCAATCTTTAAATCGTACTGCTCCTCTATCTCTTCTACCGCTGTGTAATACCCCTCTATGCTTAGGTCCTGAAGCCCACTATCAATAATAAAGAAGTGCTTGTTTATAAACTTAATAGCACTGTCTGTTTCTTCATCTGTAGCTGTAACCTTATCGTTGATAAAGAAGGGCTTCCGCAGGTATACCCATAGCAGTTCTGCAAACACCTCTGTTGGAGAACCTGTCTCTGGAGAATACACCGCCCATTTCCATCCTGAGAACTGAGAGAGATTCATCATCAATTCAAAGGCAAACTGAGATTTACCTTGGTGCGCCCCCGCATAGATATATGTTGTACTTCCCTTCTTAACTGAATACTTGTCAAACAAGGAATCAAATCCTGTCCAAGCACCTTTCTTGACCCCCTCGTTTCTGAGTGTGGTCAATGAGCCTCTAAGCTCTTCCGCTGTATAAACTAT
>JACKZZ010010027.1_pt1 | contig 24905 bp, 12 predicted proteins | sample 8027871 | NCBI WGS metagenome assembly JACKZZ01 (sample SAMN15724774, study PRJNA655200) | protist metagenome | isolation source: fluorescence activated cell sorting (FACS) single amplified genomes of... | place: USA: West Boothbay Harbor, Gulf of Maine | collected 2000-07-19 | reverse complement strand
GACAAGGACCAAATGCTGCTATACAGTCGTATTCAGGTATTTCCGGTTTCAATCTTGGTGCAACCTCTAATACGTTTGCAACATCATTATCTACTAAAGGTACTAGTCACGTGAAACAATGGCCTCGTGCAAAACTAGCATCAGAGGCTATCACTGAAACAACAACAGATAATCAACCATTGAGAGTTATGCGTTCTACCCCAGGTGATAATCAAATTCATACGCTTGCTACAAAGACAGAATCCTCTGATGGCCCATTTCTTGAAGTTGGTGCTATGCAAAAATCTTTTGAAGAGCCTCTTATGTTGAGACGCATTCCGTTACAAGGAAATGATGAGGAAGATCGTTCAGCTTCTGCACTTGATATGGCTCTTATGGGAGATGATTGCGGTGCAGCAATCCTTTTCTCTGATGGAATCATTCGTTTGTACGAAACAGACGAAGCTTCTCTTACAGACAGTTTGTTATCATGGGAAACTATGCACGGACCTGATGATAACCGAGGTAAAGATTGGGAAATTGCTCGCGTTGTACCCTCTGCAGGTTCTAATCCAACGAATGGTGGACTTGTCAACACTTTGCCATTAGGAAATAATGGTAGATTTGCTGATCAACCTTCAACACCCAAAACTGGTACGGATGCTCCAAAACATGGAAAAGAGGACGAAAAGAATGAACCTCATCATGGAGGAAATACTTGGGCTGGTGGAAGTGGAGGTAGTGATACAGCCGGACTTGGTGGTAGAGGTGGACCATATCGTTTAGATAAAGGACACACTGTACATCAAGTTTCTGATGCTGCCAAAGCTGCTGTTTCTGATGAAGCACGAGAAGCAGCTGAACGAATGGGTAAAGAAGCTTTAAGAAAACGACTGGATGATATTTCTCTGGGAAAAGGTTCATTTGAGGCTTATCTCGAATATAGAGATCGGGTAAGAGGTGAAATAGCTTCATTGCAGAACCTCATGGATGAAATTGCACGAAGAGCTAAGGAGAGAGTATGGTTACGACGCCAATCACACGGAGAATTAGATGATACTCGATTGGTTGATGGATTAACAGGTGATAGACTTGTGTTTAAAAGAAGAGGATCTCCGGATAGTCATATTAGTGGGAGAAGTGGAAGCAGCAGTGGTGATCCAACTAAGAAACGTTTACAATTTGTAGTTGATGTTAGTGGATCAATGTATCGTTTCAATGGTCAAGATCGGCGCTTAGAACGTTTAATGGAAGCTGTACTACTGGTATTAGAGAGTTTGCCTCAAGATTTACAATCACCATTACAATACGCACTTTCAGGTCATTCTGGTGATAGTCCAGATATCCGATTTATTGAATTTGATGAACCAAAACCAGAGAATGAAGCAGAAAAGTATAAAGTCCTTGAAAGTATGGTTGCACATTCACAATATTGTTTAAGTGGCGATTACACAGTTCGAGCAATGGAAATGGCAATTAATAATGTTGTCGAAGATGAAGATGAAACAGGAACAGAACGATATGTATTTGTTGTTTCTGATGCTAATTTTGAGAGATATGGTATAGATCCACAACTTCTTGAACGTATTATGTTAAAGGATAAAAGAGTTAATGCACATTTAATTCTCATCGCATCCCTTGGAGGAGAGGCAGAAAGAATTAAACAAGAGATGCCTGGTTGTAATGATAGAGTACACACATGCTATGATACATCTGCTTTACCTTTAATATTCCAGAAAGTACTCCTTGAAGCAATAATGGGTGAGTCTGATGTGTAAATGATACTAGACTAGGTAGTAGCAGGATGTTGATTTTTAGTTTTGTATACATTTTTTAAAATTTAATTATCATTCTCAAAATCATTATATTATCATTACATTATATTATCATTATATCATCATTACAAAATCAATCATTATGAATTATATTTACTTTTAGCAGTCTGCTCTCAGTGTATTTAATAATACTGTTTGAATGCCAATTACAGTATTTGGATCTAAAACGTTATCTCCGTTCTCTAGGTAATTAAAAGCAGTAGCTCCATTCCCATCACGCAAGTAAATATCAGCGCCATTAAGAGCAAGCAATGATATACACCTCATGTGTCCTTTTAAAATAGCTTCCTGTATAGGTGTGCGTGGATAATCACTGTCTTTATTTTTATATAAAACATTAACATCCGCGCGATGAGCTAGCCACCACATCAAACGCTCTCCATTACCAGTTCTTGCTGCATCTATGATTCCAAAATTGAGACATTCAGTGTCGCGTATTCCATTAGAGGAAGAGTCAGAATTCATGTGACCATCTGATATAAATGCACGCCATCTATACTTTGCATAGATCCATTGAGCTTTGTCATCAAAACTACTATTTGGGGTTGGCTTAATCCAACCTTCTGGGATAGAAGCCTCCAATATTTTCAAAGATTTTTCATTTCCCAACTCTTTCAGTAAGATTTCACATTGCCAGTCACTAAAATCATCGAGAGTAACATTGCGAAGTTTAGATAAAGCCCATCCTAAGCGTGTATGAATATTACTACAGTCTTGACAAAGAGTGACCCCTATGTTGACAGAAATCCACATTATACGATCAGTACTACCACACTCGACACATGCTGAGTTACTTTGTAAAAATTGTTCTATTTGAGATGATGCTTGTCCTGGTCTTACTATGACGCGCTGTTCTTCTTGAAGATTTTTTTCAAACGTTGCATCTGCTAATGATTTCATATCTGTATGCATGTCCCCAAATACGACACTGATACTTTCTGATTTCTCTATTACTTCTACTCGCGTGATATTTGTCTCTGTAGTTTCAGTAAATAAATTCAAACTATTGCGCACGCGATTTACAATAGCTTCATTTGATAAATTTCCAGGATGTATTTGCCACGTCGCATCATCAGCATCAGCATTGGCATTGCTATTGGTATCAGAATATGTATTGGTATTTGTATCTACTTCCACGTGTGCTTCTGTGTCTGTGTCTATATCACCTGCGAAAAATATTTTCTTTTTCGGTAAGTGATTTTTGTCAAGTCCACCATTCGAACATCTTCGCAATGCCCAAAGCCATAACATCGCTTCATCTTCATTTTCAGCTTGAAATTCAAAAGCTTCCCCTAGAACAGTTAAAACAACAAACTTATGAGGTATATTCCCAGTCATTGCAGTAACAGAGCAACCATATACATCACAAATAGCTTTTGATTCGCATGTTGGGGTACCACTTCTGAAGGAATTAGGAAGACTTACTCTGTAGAGAGTTGTTTTATATAGACGATACCACCTTCTTGATCTAGTTTTTGTATATTTACCTTCTGTAATGAGATATCCTTGCTTATATATTCCCTCATCTCTTGAATGTTGTAAATCTAAATGTTTTGCAACTTTAGTTTCATGTGAAAGTACTTCTGTTGATAATGTAGCATTGAATCTATGACAACTGACATGACCAACAGGACCATGAATATCAGATAGTGCACTTAGTGGTGCTCCTGGAGGTGGTAAAGCACCTCTTATTTCTCCTGAATAACGAGTACGAACACCATCCCATAACTTTTCATTATTAGAAATTTTTATTTTCACAACAGGAAGAATTGTTACTGCAATTGTTTCCATCCTATGTGTCGGTAAATTTGTATGTAATTTATTTTCAAAGATTTCTAAAAATGATGTCAAATTGCATACTTGTTCAGTCATAAAAACTTTTTTATTGCTATCTAGATAATTTAAACGTCGTACTAAGTCAAATCTATTTAGTTCATAATCACTTCGTGTGCGTATAATATTATTTTCTTCTTCATCATTCAATTGCTTACGTTCACTAATTGCCAATAAAAGTTGTTTTTCGTATACATTACACATTTTTTCAATATCTTTCATTTTTCTTCTTTCTAATGATAAATTTCCTTCAATCACCATATCTTTGAATTGAGGAATCAACTCTGTAGAAATATTCCCCCTTAATTCTGTAATTGCAGAAGTCATAACTTCAAGTGACTTACTACATGATGATAATATTTGGGTTAGTGGTGGTAATTCCGGATTTGCATTTGTAAATAAACATCTCGTGTGTTCTTTTTTACCTTGTATTGCTTGTTGTAATGTTGTTTGTGCAGTTTCCAATGCTTTAAGTGCAGAAACATAACCTTGTAATGCCGACAATATATTAGCACAATAAGGACTCCACTGTGAAAATGTTGCATCAAAAGCAGATACTCCCATCCTAAACATAGGAGAATCTTTCACAAACTCCAATGCAAGACCATCCCCAATTGCTTTATAAATTGAAGCATCTGAATGTAATGGAGAGTCCATCTTATCTAAATTTAGAAAGTTTTGAATTTGCCTACAAAGTGGATTTGGCAAAGAACGTCGGACCAATTACACTAACTATTATAATACAAAAAATATTAGTGGGATAGTGGGATAGTGGGATCAAAAGTTTTAAAACGAAAATCAGAAGTCTTTCCTTGAGAGAAGTTTGCAAAAAAAATTGCTTTTATTCCCAAGAAAATAAGTTTTCACGAAGAAAAGAAAGCTAGAGAAAAAAGAGAAGTTATGAGCACTGTAATTATCATTTTAAAAATTGTAGATTTTCTATTCTTTTTTGTCATCTTTGACCATAAATATGCTGGTCCGATATATTATTTGTTGTTTATGTCATATTTATTGATGTTATGCTGTTATCTTGGGTATTTACCTTGTATAAATTTAGTTTCAATCATAAAATGATGTTGATTGATTACATTTGTAAATATTGGTTGTGCTATATAATTAAAATGAACCTTCAAAAATAAATCCTTGAACAGCTTTCGGTCTTTGTAGTGATGCATCTTCTTTTCCTGTATTTTTATCTTTAACGTTATTATCATCTTCATCATTTTCGTCGTCTTCATCTTGTTCCATTGCATCCAAATCAATATCTTCATCTACATTATTTCCATCATGATTGATGTGCATCTTACACGACACATCATTTTTGCATTGTTTTGCATTAATGGAAATCATTTTTGAAAGATCGTTCTGCCCAACATGATCAATCTGCGGAGTGTCAACAGATAATGGTGATCCACTTCCTTGTGCTTTCTCAGCATCACTAAGGCTATTATTACTATTGGTACTACAACTATTATTATCAGAATTTCTATCTACTGTATTTGGTGATTTTAACCTTGTTAATACGCTATGTACACGCTGAAAGCAAGATAAACAAAGATCAATATCAAGCAAATCTCCATTATTCAAAACATTATCCTCTTTTGGCAAACAAATATTTGGAATACGTGCTAACCATGTTCGACAATCTAAACCTAACACAGAAAAACTAATTAATAAAGCAGATATTGCTATAGTTGATGGAGCAAACACAATATAATCTGGTTCTTCAATAAACTCTACAATATATTTATCTGCTTGATCGATGAGTTCAATATGATACATTTCATACTCTGGACATAAACCAAGAAGATGTCTTACAAATGATGATGGTGTACTCAATGGTGTAATTTGATAACCAATTTTACTTAATAACATTCTTTCAAATTCAATTAAATCACTTGTACGAAAATGTGGAAAATTTGCCAATGTAAGTAAACTTTTACCTTCATGTATTTTGGAAGATAATAGAATAGATGATACTGCTGCAAAACAAATATAAGTGATATCTTTAAAAACATCATTATTTTCAGCACAACTAAGTGATAAAAAACGATCAAATATCTGTATTGAGGAATCGCGACCATCAGAACCCATCTTTGATGCATCAACAACCTATTTGAAGTTCAAATAATAGTCAAGGTTAGCAAAAAAATAAATAAAAATAATATCAACAAATCATCAAAAAAGCATAAAAATTTAAAAAAAACTTACCTCTTTCATCCATGATACTGCTCTAGCCCTATTTTCAATAGCTGGAATATCAATTGTTTTCTTTGGTGAAACGCGACTTCGATATCCACTTGTTGGAAGAGATCCTTGACTCATACGAAACATATCTTCCAGTTTATTGCTATGAAAAGTCATCCGATCTTTATCGTTCATTAATTCTGGCATGCCCATACCAGGACAATTCACAGGACTACAAGATATCCAACTAGTCATTATAAATATAGAGCTATAAATGCAAAGAAGATATAGAAAAAGAAGTTCTCTAATTAAGTGAAATCAGACTTTTCTTCTACTTTAGTTTTGTTCTATAGATCCCAAAATATAGTCTAAATCAATGCTTGAAAATAAATGCAAAATGTTCAGAGTCTCTCCACACTATGCAACTTTTCTTTTCTGAAGAAAAGCCTCGCTTTTTCTGACATGTCATAATAGTTTGGCAAGAAAAAATGCCCTTTCCATTTCCAATGAAGAAAGATCTCTCAAAAGTTTGACAGAGAGCTCATCATTGGATATCTACAAAATGGCAGGTATGTTTTTGAGAAGATTTTCGTTAACTAGACTTCGTGGAAATAGTTTTGGAGTTGGAGGAGTTGGTACATTAACACGTGGTTTCAGTAGTGCAAATCATGGAAGTAATTCTTCTGATAATCAATCATTCAATAATATTTTTGCATATAGTTTAGCTGCATTTACTGCAACAGCAATCAGTGTGAATAACATTACATCTTCATCATGTGATCCATCATCTGATAAACCTAAACCATCTGGAATTGCTGGTTATGGAAAAGTTGTACAAGGTGTGATGATGTATACTCATGATGAATTAAAAGAAATGGTAGAAAAGAATAATATAATTGTAGCATATAGAGGTTCTTTATATGATATATCTGATTTTACTGGACATCCAGGTGGTGTTGGACGCTTACAAATGGCTGCTGGTGGTGATTTAGAAATTTATTGGAAAGTTTATACACAACATAATAGAGGTCATATTACAGCTGATGTTATGAAACCATATAAAATTGGCGAAGTTACACCAGAAGATATGAAAGCAATAACAGCTGATACATATTATGATGATTCAGCTTATTCAGCTACACCTACATATCCTGATTTACTAGTTAATACACGTTATCCTTATAATGCTGAAGGACGTTTAAGAACTCTTACAGAAAACTGGGTAACACCTGAAGGCAAGCATTTTGTGCGTAATCATAGTGCTGTTCCAGAAATTAATATTGATGAATATGTTTTAACTATTGAAGGTAAAGGTGTAAATACCACTAAATATACTCTTGATGATTTAAAATCAAAATTTGAATCTGTTGATGTTCATAGTGTAATTCAATGCAATGGTAATCGCCGTGAAGATTTTCATTATGTTGATGGTAAAACACCTGCTTTTGGTCCACCACATTGGGTTGCAGGTGCTATTGGACACTCTAAATGGACTGGGCCAAGATTAAGGGATGTTTTACGTGCTTCTGGAATGGATGTGGATGCTATGTCACTTGGTAAAATTCCATTTCCAGAATCAGAGGGACCTTTACAAATTGGTTTATTAGGTATGGATCAAGATGAAGTTGGTAACCAATATTGTTGTTCGTTTCCTTTTGATAAATCAATTGACCCTTTTGGTGATTGTATTTTAGCATTAGAAATGAATGGTAAACCTATTCCAAGATCACATGGTTATCCTGTACGAGCTATTGTACCAGGACATGCAGGTGCTAGAAATTGTAAATATTTAGAAAGGGTAACAGTTACAGATACACCTTGTTGTGATTTTTGTAATTGGAAGCAATATGCTGTTCACGCACCTGATGTTGCAATGCGCAAAATTGCAGAATTTGAAGTTCACGCAAAAGAATTAAAACAGGATCCAGCTGTACAAGAAATGCCTGTACAAAGTATGATAACATATCCTAGTGCAGGTGATATACTTTGTGCTGCTAGGAATGGTGCCAAAAGTGTCTTTGTTAAAGGTATTGCTTGGGGAGGTGGTGGATCTGGTATTAATCGTGTAGATGTTTCAATTGATAATGGTACTACATTTACACGAGCTGAAGTGTTAAAGAATCCTATTGAACAACGTCGTAAGTCTCAATGGAGTTGGGTATTCTTTGAAAAAGAAGTTCCCATTTCTGAACATATACAAAAAGAAATTTTATCAGGTAAATCAGTGGATATGGTACTTACATCCAAGGCCTTAAACAGTGCTTGGAATGTTCAACCAGAAACTATGGAACCAAATTGGAATAGTCATGGTTGTTGTGTCAATCATTGGTATAGAGTACCTGTTACATTATGTCCTAGAACAGATTGTGATCTTCATTTACCTGATGGTGATTTTGCTAATAAACCATCTGGTGGCAAATTTAGACGGCCATTCCGCAATCTCGATCAACCTGAGGATGCTATTAATCGATCAAAAGAAAATGAAGTCAAAAAAACTTTCGGATGTAGCACTGTAAATTGTACTTGTGGTAATAATTGTGTATGCGGAACTGGTTGCCAATCATCATGTATAGAGAATGGTGCAAGGTGCGCATCAAAGGTTACAGTGTAAATCGCTTTTATTATTACAAATAAAAGCAAAAGCAATCCAAACCAAACCAATCCCAAAGTTTACATATGCGTTGCAACAATAGAATAGGTTTACAAGAAACTTCAATACAGTTTCTTTTTATGTGGTGGTTCAACAATAATTAATTTATGTTTAATATAATATATATGAATATGATTTCTTTAGGGGTGACTCAAGTGATGCTTTCCATAGCTTTTCCAAAAGACATTTTTCGTAACACTACTGACATCCCACCTAGAGATATCCCCATTAAAGGAGCGAGCACACTGGGAACAAGGCATACATGTTATTGACAATGCTCACATCCCATTTACTAATATATTCGTTTTAGTCATACTTATTCATGAACAGATTATTCATAAATCAGGAACCAATGATGTCTTCACCTTAGCTTCAGTTGGTCCATCACACCACTCATTAACCACCTCCTGTATGTCAGCATTAATTCTATTGTACTTACTCGGCAACATTTTTTCGCAACATTTTTTCGGAGGGTATATAATAATAATTGCTTAAGTGACTAGATTACAAATTACTGTAAACTAGGTGAAGCCAGACAAAGGTATGCGAAATCTAATGTATGCAGCAGTAACTACAGACATATGAACATCCTACATAAAAAAGTCTGGCTCTTATACATTTTTTGGTACAACTTTCAAATCCTGTCCTATAACAGGATAACCCGAAGATTTTTGTCACTGATTGTCGCATTCATTGGATGATTCTAGTTCTATTTTTGAATCCTTTAAAGTTCTTTCATAAAAATAATAATAATTGCAAAAATAAAGCTTTTTCCCACAGAATTCCCACATTCCCACCTAAAAGCAAGACAAGCAAGACCTTGTCTGGCTTCACCTAGTTTACAGTTAAATTTTTCTAATTGTAATCTAGTCACACAAGCAATTATTATAATAAAAGAAGCTTCAAAAGGGGTACACAACACATTTTCATTTGCTTAGAGTTGATTTATATTGTTTTATGATTTTTGGTTCTATGACAATGACAATGACCCTGTTTTTCACTACAATATGCTCTGCAATTTTCGTTGTGGTGTTGAATTCAAAGTTTGTTGAAGTCACTAGTTTTTATAATGAGCGCATTGAAGTGGATGATGAAATTTTAAAGGGTGCAAATTCATTTCCATTTGATTCACATTTAATAATATGCAACGATTGTGATGATTATGAATCTATTGCAAAAGCGTTTAGCAAAGAACCAAAAGTTGATGTAATAAAAGGTTCTTTTTCAACAGTGTCGCCAGGATGGATTCACTTAAGTCCTATTCCAGTTGATCGAACATGCCTAATACCTCCACCTGTATCGCCAACGCGCAAAATTACATCATATGTACATGATCAGCATTTACTTGATTTCTTAAATAATCGTACTGGTAAATTTGTTAATTCTGATGGGGATAAATCTGTTCTTGGAAAAGCTGTAGATGCTGCTGAGGCGTCTATGCACATTTTCAATAAAGAGAATATTGCAAATGAGTGTGCAACAGTTGATGCAGTAGATTTATTGATGGATAAAGACTTATTTCTCTCTGAATATTGGTTGAAGCAGCGTCCAGTTATTATTGAAAACTACTTGACTTCACAAGTATCGGTTGACTCAATTTTAAAGAAGCATGGAGACATCAAAGTTGGAGTTAAATTTTCAGATTCGTCTGATTTTGAAGGAATTGAGTCTGTAAATGAACACTGGAAGACACAATCACATGAACAAATTATCCCTGAGAATGTTTTGTCTAATATAGAATCACCCGATATTTGTGTCGTTCGTGCTGCACATGAGCAATTGTCCCTAAACGACGTATTTCCATTACTATATCGTGCAAATATAACGTCCGGACAAACAATGGAAAGTGGTACGACAGCATATGTGGAGTATCAATCTTTGAGTCCTTATCCTGAGCTTCTTAACGATTTGCTAAGTAACCACGTTCATAATCATGCTACTGATGATAATGATGATGGTGATGCGAAGGAACATCACCACTTGCCATCTTGGATAAAAAAACTTGTCAAAGGTTGTGAAACTCATATGTGGTTAGGTGATGGCACAACTGTTGGTAAATTGCATTTTGATCGTCCGGATAATATACTAGTTCAAATTACTGGTAGTAAAACATTCCATTTAATCGCACCTGGCAATAGCAAAACGCTTCGAGAAGGGCACATGCGTGAAGCAATGCTGGGTGTGCATAAAAAATTTGGTGCATTGCGAACCAATCGACAAATCTATCGTAAAAGTCTAGAACAATCAACATCAATGGTTCACTCACCAATTACTATTGAGGAAGCGAAAAAGAAAGAAATTCCAACCATGAAGTGTACCGTCAAAGAGGGTCAAGCACTATTCGTTCCTTCTTTTTGGTTTCATGAAGTTGCATCCAAGCCATCTGATCGTCAATATAAATTTGGAAATTTAGAATTACCATTGAACTTAGCAATTAATTATTGGTTTCATCCTATGTATGATAAAGACTTCCCATGTGTAGAATGTTTAAAGAAGATGAATCACGAATATCTAGAATCAGAAGACATCAAAAGAGTGCTCATCAGGAACTTTTCTAAAAAAGAATAGAACTAGAGCACTATATAGACCACAGAAATAAATAAATAGTTATATAATGTTTTTAATATAAACAAATGTAAAATTGAAAACTCGACTTCTACCTCAGACGTGCAAGAAAAACTCTCGAACTAAATTTCATCATCATCATCATCAGTGTTATCTGAATCAGATGAAAACACACCCTCCTCTTCCTCGCTATTTTGATCTTGCCCTTGTTCATGTATATCATCAACATTGTTATTTTCATCTTCAACGATCTGCATATGTTCTGTGTCCTTCAAGCTCTCTTTCACAGCCTTGGCAACTTCATCCTGATCAAAATCATCTGTGCTAGTAACATGCTTTCGCTTTCTACCACTGTTACTACTACTACTGCTTGGTTGTTGGGCAGTTTCTGTGAAATCTTGTTCATAATCATCATCATCAAAATTGTAATTAATTGGATTTCTACTTCTTCCACTAGTTCTGGTAGGCTGTTGCTGTGTGTCTACCTTTCGCTTCTTACTTTCATATTCAGGCTCAAAAACTGCTCGTTTCCCAACTTTTGAATTGGCATCATCTGTTCTTCGAGAACGTGGTTCCTCAATTACACGATCATACAACATAGCCCGATCTAAACAGAAAATGCGAAGGGATACTGCAGACAGTGTTGTCATTCTAAGGGCAGCGTGTGGATTTGGAAGTGCATTTAATAGACGAGCTTCTGCATCAGAAAACCACTTTGGTGCAATATAATATTGAAGTAATAAAGTTGCTTCCATGAGTTCCAAAGGTACTCGTGCTGATGTTACTGTACTATACCATGCACTTTCGACACTATCATTCCATCCAATAGGTTCCGTAAGATTTTCGCTACGAACTTCTAATACCGTGTTTTTTTTACTGCTTTTTCTATCATCTACCAATTTTTCAGGTAATGAACCTGCAGGTAAAGCTGAGAAAAATGTAAGAAGAGCTGCTCTCACTGATTCAAACTCGTTGTGTAATCGTCCAATTTTAGACAATATTGTAGAACGTTTAATTCTAGGAATAAGAATTCTTCTATTTGCACGTTGTGTGTAATTGGAAGCATTTAACTTTGTCATTGCTTCTATTGTACCACAACGTGTAGCCTTAGCTTGGACATGTACTTGATACATGAGTGGATCAATATTTTCAGCATTAAGCCCTTCAACTACAAATGAAATGGTATAATAACCAGAACGAAAGAATACAGAAGTTGAAAAATAAAATACACCATCCGAATGCGGTTCCTCCAATGAAGTGTTAGCTAAAATATCACCAGAAGTAGTATGGTGCACTTGGCAAGTAACAACTACTGAATGCTTTGGTAAACGTATTTTTTTACCATATTTGTTTAATAAAGCAATTGCATAGTACTTTCTACCAAAATCAAAGAAATCCAAAGAATTATCTTCTTCCCCATCTGGAGCTAATGACAATACACCTTCACTATCAATTTCAACAAAAGTTTCAACAGTTGATCCTTTATTTTCTAATAAACTTATTTCTGTAGGTAGTTGTGCTTCTTCATAGTCTTCATCTTCTACAGAAGTCATATTAGGAGCATCTTTACTCATTTGTGATATTATAGAAGTGTTACTTGGTAATGCTGCGGATTTATAACTACTGTTAGCATTATTACTGTTTGCAGCATTTGGAATACTCTCAGGAAATGCTTCAGCAAGAGCTATACGAAGATCTTGTTCATTCTTACTAGGACCACAGTAATACTGAAGTTGATAAATTACCCCTCCTGGGGACTTATCACGAACAATACGCCATGAGCAAGTCTTAGTTGGTGTCTTTTTTAAGGTGGTTTCACTTGACGATGTACTATTTCCTTTTTCACGTTCAAGTTGTTCATTAAACTGAACTTTGTCATCATCACCAAAAGGACCTCTACATATGAATAATGCGTCGTCTAGTGTAGCAAATTTCCAATATTCACGTCCACGATCATCTATACCTAATGGACGTAGCATTAACCCTGAAAACCCAATTGCAGTACGTACAACTTTACTATATTCTCTACGCAATTTATTTCGTTGAGTATTATGGCGTGCACGGAACAACTCAAGAGCACATAGTTGATGAGAATAGAAATTACGTGGGTTGATTGCAAATTTCTCTAAATCCTTAAGAAGTTGTGCTCCATCTTTTGATGTAACGTAAGGAAAATATGATGGCTCTTTTGGTGGGGGTTTTATCTTTCTTCCATTAATTTTGAAAGTAACTTTACGACCATCTGGAATTTGTACAAAATCTGCACGTTTCACCGACGCTACGTATATTTCATGTTCCTCTCGTGTTTGAGAAAAAACCATTGGAGAGCATAAATTATTTTCTGTAGATCCACAATAAACACATTCTATTGATGATGTATCCAAAACACCAGGCAATGGTATTTCTTCACTTGTCAAAACTTCATGTCCATCTTCAGCAGCCAACTTATCTATTTTTCTATTTATAAGAGACTCTTCTAATACAAGATCACGATATTGATTAATATTATCAAATGTACCATCTTCAACATCGCCACGTGCAAGTTTTCGTTCTTTACATTCTGCACAAAAAAAGTCACCTGAAGGTACCCCTGCTAAGTTAAGACATTTGAGATGAGCCTCAGAATTACATCCATCACATAAAATAACCATTTTCATTGGATTTTTCTGATTATTAACTTTGGATGACTTGTCTTTTTCATCTGCTTCATCTTCATCATCACTTAACATATCTTCAGGAAATGTACCACCTTTACAAACACTACATCTTCCAGTAAATATTCTTGAATGTATAGTACGTTTGTGATTACTTTCATCACCCATAATTTCATCAAGCATAGATCTACACTTCAAAGAACCCACATTACCAGTGATATCATCAACAATACTTAAAAATGTACCTTCCTTAAATACAGGACCAGATGCTGCAGCATGTAGTTGTTCTACACTTTTCTGAAGGTGTTCAATACGTTTTGTACTCTTAGGTTGAACAGTGTAACAAAACATAAGCGCTTTTAAAATTGTGATATGCTCTTGTAATGTCCACTGCTTCAAAAATGATGCTGCAGCATCTTGATCAGCAATTTCAGAATATTCATCATGTCTTGAATCTCTAGATTTAGTTGTAGGCATAATTCCTGTTTTTGCAGGATTACTAAGAATAGTAAGCGCTTTAATACAAGAATCAAATCGTAAGTTATCAGCACAAAGTTTTGCGGCATCCATATTTAGTCTTGGATTTAATTGCCATGGAAAACTTAATGAAGGTCCCAATTCATCAACAAAACATTCACTCTCTTCTTTTGTTTGTTTACCTATCACACCACTATCAAAAGCGGAATCTTCTTGCATACAATATGGACATACCCATTCACTAGCAGGTGAATCAACTAATTCTTGTGCAACAGGTACAACATCAGTATTTCCCGAAAGATAAGCATCACTTAATGCTTCTAAGTGAAAGCAGCCATTACAATGACCACATCTCATTTCCACATCACGTTCAATAACTCGACTAGATAACATACAATATCCACCATCACATTTATCTATAGATGGTCTAGTTTCAACAAAAATCCACAATTGCATCAATCTAAAAAAAGTCAGTTGAGCTTTATGAGTTTGTGCAACTATGGGTTGGATTTCAGTGTTAAATGTATAACAATTGTTAAAAACAGACTGAACCTCAAAATAAAACATACTATAAATTGATTCGTCTGCATCTAATGTGTCTAAGTTGTCGATAACATTATCATAAGATTTATGTAATAGATGCATAACAACATTTGCAAGCATTACAGGTCTATTGATAACTTCAAAATATTCAGGAACTTCATCAGCAGTTATGTCCCAAATGAGATTTTTTGAACATGAAAATGTTAAGAGACGTTGAAGTACAAGCGCACAACGACAATAAACTTCTTTGTATTCGTCAGATTTATTTTCAATAACTTCATTCAAAGAATTAAAAAGTTGTTCTTCATTCTCATAATGACAATCAACTGGAGGTTGCTTGAAAAATGCAGAAACTTCTATAGGAAGTGGATTTGATTTGATATTCACAGCTAAATTAGAATTTTTGTCTTGTAAATGTTTCAAAAGTCTATCTGTAATACCATAAAAACTTGGAACAACTTTCGTTTCAACATCGTTACTGTCATTCTGCTTTTGGTTTTGTTCGTCTGCTACTTTTCCACGACTTGGCTTTTGATCTCTCAAATACCAACGATAACGAATTCTACGCATTACATTCCTAGATGATCTCCATTGTACCCCTTTTCCACCTCTTAATGCAAATGGAGAATTTAAAGTTTCTACTTGTGTACCAGGTATATTAAACAGACAAGAAAAACAGTATGCAACAATAGCTTGCCTGGCCAGTTCTGCCCATGTCAATTGATTAAGTGGTAAATGTACTGGTGTTACCATACGCGCTTTTGCTCCGCCACGTACTCCACCTTCAGGATCTACCTCACGATCTTGTAATTCAAGTATAGAATGTAATGTATTCATAAGTGCTTTGACTAACTGTATATGAATGCGATCAGCCATTGCAACCGCTTGCAAAATTCTATCTTCATCACAATTTTCAATACATGTTTTTTCTTTTGAAACATTGACAGTTTCATCGTTGCTATTGCTATCGCTATTGCTATTACTGCTACGAATATTTTCATCTTCTTTAATTGTTACCTTTGTGTTTGTATTTGATGATAATTTACTTTCCGACCTAATGTTGATAGAATTCTTTACATCTAATATTGCCAATCCTTGAACTACCTTTGTTAGTGTACATGGAAAATTCAATTCTAATTCCTTACGAAAAATATACAATTCATTTGTAATAGATATTGCATCATTCCAATTCAAGTCACCATGCACTGATGTTGGTCCAAGTATTGCATTGTCAGCAGTATCTAAATTAATGAGTATGTTCTCCATAAGTGGCCTTGATTGACCTTCTGGAAAACCTTTAATAGGAGTCGCAAATTGTTTTGCTTGACTTTGCCAATATTGATTAATAGGAACTACATTCGCTCCTTCTTCATTGTCAACATAATCCAATACAGTTAATACAGATTTGTTTCGAAGTTTCTTTAGTTCATTTTTCATACCCCTTCTATAAACATTCCTATATTTCTCTTCAACTTTGGCTCTATCTCTTGCTTCTTTTTCTTCATGTTTACGTATCTTATCTTTTTCTTCTTTTTCACTCTTTTCTTTTTCACGTTTAATTTTGGCCTCTTGCATTTCTTGTAGTTTTTGTGCTTTACTAGAAACTGATGTTGCTTTTTTTCTTTCTCTATCGGCAATAGCTTCAAGCTTTTCTGATTCTTTTTCTTCTTGAATTCTTTTTAATTCTAGATTTTCTGCACGTTTTTGTTCTTCTGGTGATAAAAGTTTGATAGCGTCACGACGAGCTTTTCTTCTAGCACGTTCACTATTTGCTAACAAAGCTGTTCTGGCTTCAATCAATTCATCCTGTGTAGAATATTGATGTGGATATCCGCGTTCTTCATGATATTGATATTCTTTACATTGTAATGAACCTTCAAGGCCTTCAATTAAGAATTCAATTTCAAGATTAAAAAAAGATTGTGCCCAATTTGTGCCACCATAACCTCCAAGTGCTTCTAATTTCTTCAATACACCCTTTTCGGTACTTGATTTATAAATTTCACCATTAGAGAGATTTTTAATCTGAAATACTGGTCCACCATCTGCTTCTAATATTTCAAATTCAAATAAACCCATAGAACGTTTCTCAATAGCTCGACAATTTGGTATATTTGTTGTACATTTGTAACCTAAAGGATAAATTTGTACAATATTATGAAATTCTGGTGCATCATTTTCAACTTTAATTGCACCTAAATTCATAACATTAATACCATCAAATTCCATTGGTAAAGCTGGACGAACTGCATCAGCACTACTTTTCTGTGCTTTATATATATCTTCTTTAGAAGAAGGTTTCTTATTTGCGTTCTTTTGTAATAGGTTGAGAATATGTCCTGCAACATCTTGTTTGGTTTCAAGTAGAAGACCATCAATAGTTGTATAAGTTGGTGATAGCGTCAAAGGTTGATCCTTTCTACGTGATTTTGATGAATATCTTACATGTACCTTAATTTCAATAGCATCGTAATTGATACCTTTACTACCAAGATAACTTCGAAGTTTTTTTTCTTCCTTAGTTTGCCCTTCTATTAAAAAAGATGAAATTTCATCACTACTCCACTCAACCTCAGAACTGTCTTCTTCCAATGCTGTTGTATTCTCAGAATCTTTAGATTCCATTCTTCTTGTCGCTAGATGAAGGATATAACTCAAATTTATAGAATCTCAATTCTGTTTCGCTACTGATACTAAATCTCCTTTTGCCTTTGAATTACAGGAACGAACCAAAACGACTTGTCAAACTTGTTTTTGGTATAAAAAATTCCAAATACTTTTTATTTTGGAGACAAACCAAATTTAATAGAAGAGAGGGATCCCTTCATCCTTTCATCCTTTCCTCCCACACTGGCTAGAGATTTCGATTTCTCCGTCTATATTGATTAGAAGAATGACAAAAAATAGATGAAGTAGAATATGATATGGTGTTAAATTATAAAGCAAAACACATTGTTTATTTATTACTACTAACATGAAGTAATCTATTTTTTAACTTATAAATCTATTTGTTTAAAATGTAAATCATATTTTTTATTTGATTTTCCTTCTCATGCATACAAAATGCGACGGTCTTGTTAATCTAGAGTCATCCGGATAAGGATGTGTTTCTTCCAATGTCTCAAAGCCAAGATATGTATATAAAGCAATTAGTTTTGTTCTCCAATTTACAACATGCATTGATGCAAATTCAATGTTGTTTTCCCGTCCAATAGCTTCCATTTCTTCAATTAATGCTCGTCCATAACCTTTACCATTACATGTTGATCTTACTGCAAATGGACCAAAAAATATAGAACCTGTGGCTGCAATTTCATAGAATAACACCCCATCTATACTTGTGATTTCATTATTTTCAGAAACAATCTTCAAGACACGACCTTGTTCATATGATTCCGCAAATTGGGTATCATGCGCCTCAATACTTGTAAATCTATTTGTTTTTTTAAATGCTTCATCGGTATCTCCTATTTCAATCTATTGAAAAAAAAGTAGACAGTTTGTGAGTTTTTGATGCAAATATTACATTGTATGTGATAACATAGGTTAGAAATTTGTGATCGGTCATACAAAGCATTCCAAACACAACCAAATTATACGAGAAAAGTTAAACAAAACATATACGACGTACTTTATAGCAATCATTCACAAGATTGAATATATTTACTCTATCCTCTTCAAAATTAGCTTTTACAACCTTAATACTCATATTTATCAACTAATTTTGATTAATATGCAACAATCTGATTTATAAACAGAGATTAATTGAGTGATTGAGTAAAAAAATGAATTAGGAACCTAAAAAAAAACAATCTATGGAATGGGACAATGGGACATTTCTATTTTTCATTCATATTTCTCCTTTGAACTGGGATTGTTTGGTAATTTACGTTTTGTCTGCAATATATTGTTAGTATGGCAGCAGCTTTGGAAAATTTAGATGGTCTAATGACAAATTTGGGGATTACAGGGCAAAACGATACAAATCAAAAGCTTCAAGAATCTAGTGGACGTTTAATGAGTCTATTAGAACGTGCAGATGTAGCTGATAAATGGAATAAAGAAGAAAATTCAAATTCTAGTGTTACAACAAAAAAGCAAGATTTAAAAAATGATAATAATGAAAATGGAAAGGAATGGGATTGGTCATCTACTTATCGTAAATATGAGGATTATGAGGATCTGGATGAAATCCAAACAGCAATACAAAAAGAACATGATATACAAGAAAAATTACTTGAACAACATAATCCATCACAACATTATCATGATCATAGTGCGGAACGTAAATTCTTTGAACTTCCTGAAAAAGAAAAGATGAAACAATGTGAAAGATACCGCGCATTAGGTAATGGTTTATACAAAGAAGGACTTTTACCTAAAGCTGCTCATCTTTATAAAACAGCAATATCATATTATGAATATTGTTTTCCAAAAGATAATGATGAACAAAGTGCATTGGATGAATTAAGGTATGCATGTCTCTGTAATATTAGTCTTTGTTTTCATCGTATGGGTGAGTTAAGAGAATCGCTTGAAGCAGCAAGTAAAGTTTTACGTGCTAAACCTACACATGCAAAAGCTTTATTTCGTAGAGCATGTGTTTATCGAGCTTTAGATGAATATGATGCTGCTCAGGCTGATCTAACAACTGCATTAAAGACTTGTCCCGAAGATAAAGCATTACTCTTGGAACAAGAAGCACTTTTTATGCAAATCAAAGGTTCTCGTACCCTTGAAAGAGAGGTTACATCACGCATATTAGATGAACAAGCAGATAAAGAGAAGATATTGCCTATTGCTGCTGATTTGCCGCAATTGCGTCATGTTCTCAGTAGTGATCTTCCTATGGAACCCTTCATGCCAAAAGGAGTAAGAGAAATTGTTATTTAAGCTATTTGTAGTATCATTAAAAATTGTATTGTTTGTATTTATAATATATAATAACTGTATACAAATGTGACTGACCCCGACCAACCTTAATTTTCATTCATTTGATCCTCCTCCTCTTAGCTACAACTTCAGTATTTTCCTCTTCCTCATCATCTTCAATTTCTTCCTCACCATTTTCACCTTCAGATTCACTTACTTCTCCTAAATCTTCTAGCATAGCAGGCATTTGTTTTGTAAAACTCATATTGAAAAAGTGAGCCCCATCTTTTGCTTCAATCAACTTGATGATTTCGGTATTCATTGGTATTTTTATAGCATAACTTCTGAGTAAATCATGGAATTTCCATGTTCTAATTGTTGAATTCATGTGTTCCATATCAAGTATTTCTGGTATTACATCAGGTTTAGTCTTAAACTCAAGTAAAGATGATATAGACGTCAAATCTTTATCTTTATTCTTCCATGTACTGATATCTCCCATATGTCGTATATCATCCTTAGGGAAACTCGATGATTGTTCAGGCACATGATCAAGCCAAATGTTCACTAAAAACGTAACTCTAGTAACACCAGTATCTGATTCATCATCTTCACTATCTTCATTATTATCATCATCAACATCATCATCATCATCATCATCATCATCATCTCCATCTTCGGTATTTCCATCATAATCACCTGGAGCAGCATGAAGAAGTTTTCCATCAAAGTACATGTGTTTTCCTTTTCTAGGTTTACTTAACATTATCGTAGTAAACTTCTTCTCTATTGATTGTTTATTTTCTTGTCCTGTAATTGGCATTACTAAAGTTGGACCACCAAAATCTGTAAGATATGTAACAGTACCTAAATTTGGGTATTTGAGATCCCCAGTACGTTCTTCCAAACCATAATCTCTATCCCAATGAAATCCAATATCATCACGTGAGTCAATACATTGTGTCCACCATTCAGCACCTGAATTTTTTTTATTGTATGGTATATTAAGTCGTTCAGCATGAAAATGAAATACTTCCAATGCCATCTGCTCTAATAGACATCTTGGTTTAGAAATTGATTTTATGAAAAATGTAGATCCTGTTGAATATGCATCACCATTGGAATTCTTACTTGTGAATGCTTGTTCACAATCACTAAACAATGATGAATAACTTTCTATATCTTGTTTGAATATTGATTCAATACATCCCATATCCAAAGCTTTCGTTTCTACAACATTCCTTTCACTCATTTCTTCTCTTATTTTTTATATCAACTTTTTTTGTTTAATGCCTATTTATTCAAGTTCACAATGATTTATGTCATTTATTAATAAGTTTTCCTTCTTCACTATCGATTTTCTCAATCATATTGGGATTAAAGATTAAAGATCCCATTGAATATTGAATATTGAATATTGAATATTTGAATAGTCTATAAGACTATTGAAACGTAGGTAAGACTATACATGCAAAATAAATTCAAGTTTAGGGTGTTAATTAAAGTATGAGTGATTTGGTTCTGTTCGCATTGCCGATTATTTCTTTACTTTGGCTTAAAATGGTAAGAAAAACAACCACAAAATCTTGTGATAAACCTTCAGTTGTACTACCTGAATTTTGCGAAGCGCTAAAGCAAGATAAAAATCAAAGACGACTGAAAATGCGTGAATGGGAAGATCTTGATTGGAGGGCAAAATCTGGATGGATGGGTCGTGATTTATGTCATAATCCTGATGGGAAAGCTGTAAGGGTATTAGATTATTATTGTGATGATACTGATGGCACTACATTAACAGGCATTGTATGGTTTGGTCCTGATGCTGAAAGTCATAGAGGATTATGCCATGGAGGAGCAATGTGTTCTTTACTTGATGATATTTGTGGACATGCTGTTTTTGCTGCAACAGGTCAAGCTCCATGGTCTGGTGCAACTGTTCAAGTCAATTGTTCATTAAAGAAACCTGTTGAAATTGGAAGTGTATTAAGAGTTAAAGCAAATGTGAAATTTACAACTGGTACCAAAAAATGTATTGTAAATGCTATTTTAGATGACGGTAATATTCATAAGCCAACTGAAACTATTGTTTATGCTGAATTAGCAGGAATATCAATATCTGGAATAAAATTAACAAGAAAAGAAGAACATAAAACAGATCATGTTGGCATGAGACAATGGATTCACACTGATCATGAAAAAAAAGACTCTAGTTCTTGGTAGTTGATCAATGAAGGATGGTTTCATTTTGATAGAAATAGATTTGATGTATCTGCGGGGTTTAGTTGTAGTTTTTTTGATATTGTATAACATATAAATAAGGTCAGTGACCATGAAATTAAATTACTATTGAAACTCTTAAAAAAAGGCAAGTGCAGACAGACAGGCAAAAAAAGTGCAAAAAGGCAAAAACAATCCTCATCCGGGCTTCCCACGTTCTCACGAACCGTAGTACTAGCCGGACCAGCGGGCGCTTCACTTCTGAGAGCGGATGGGATCAGGTGTATTTCGCCAGTGTATGAAGGATCATGTCGATAGTGGCGAAAATTGAGTTACATAAACTGCATAAGAAAAGGTGAGTTCTATAAATTACATGCACGGGAAATTAATTCTACAATATAAATTGTATAATTAAATATTTATTAATTAATTTGTGTTTTTATTTGTTTTTCACTTAAGATACTATGATAGAAACATGGTTATTCACATCAAACCTAAACATAGGTTATAAATCATCATTTTGCAAATGGTGTAAAAATAGGATCGCGATGTCACACCAAAAAAAATGAGTGTATAATAGAAAGGGATACAATTTTTATTTATGATTCAATACTTTTTTATATCATATTACATTCACTTCAGCTGTATAAAAGGGCTTTGTTGAAACAAATCCTGGCTCACGAACAAAAGGCGTCATTTACAACAGAAACTTAATTTAACTCGAAAAATACGTACGATATCAAGTTTAACCTTGTTTACAATACTACAACTATTCAATGTTGATAATAAATAAGAATTGAAGAGTAATCGTATTGAATCCCACAGGAAGATGATCCCTTTTATTTCAGAAACTGATAAAATTGGATCTGATGACTTCCAAAAAGACATACATTACATATATCATGAAGACATGATTACTTTAATGATACGTCAAATAAGAACACTTTTCATTGTTTTGTAATACATTTTTTCAACTCCACAATCTCGAAGTTGAATTTATGTTCTTGGAAATTATATTATCATCATAACAAACGCAAAATTTCAATTCAATATTTCAATTCAATATTTCAATTCTTATTGTTTTAGAACAACTAAATATTTTATTAGAAGTTCCTTATATCAATTATCAATATAATATATGATTCGTATGATTTCTCATTTTTTGTCATGGATCATAGGGATCTGTGATCCAGTAATTGATAATGCAATTCATCATTTAAATCATTAATTAGTTTATAATCATTAAGAATAGGTTTTATTGCATTTAAAACAAAAATTATTGAATAAAATTAAAAAATTAATAACAAAAACTGAAGAATCATGAATTTTTCGACGATAAACAATTATATCAATATCTTCTATTACATAAACTTATATCAACAAATTAATGCATGAAATGAACATTCACATATAACAAGAACATAATATCATTTTTTTAACAATAGTTATACTAACAATGTAGATTTAACTTTCCCCTTTTCGAGATGGGAAGATTCATATTTTATAGAGCAAATTTTGTTGTTGTCATATCATTTGTTAGGTATTTTGATTATAAATATAAAAGAAAATATCTTTTCAAATATAATGGTATGAAATTACTTTAGTTTACGCATATTTCTTATTCCGTATCTGATAAAATAGATGTTTTTCAGTGTCATTTAAATACAGCAATTCTCCATAGAGTCCCCTTTACCATATCAAATGGTGTAAAAATGGGACAAAATGGGACACAATGGGGTTGTAGTTCAGTGGTAGAACATAAGCTTCGCATGCTTGGGGTCCGGGTTCGATTCCCGGCAACTCCACCATTAATTTTTGCACACGCACCACCAATTTTTCAATTTTTTGAACATGCACACACCACACACACCACCGACCACCACCGACCAGTAAAAACCACTTTTAAATTGTCACTCTACATCAGAAATCAGAAATGAAAACAAAATCATTAAATCCTTCTATAACGTAGAAGTCGGCAAACTGTCCGATCAGCTGCTGTCCGGTTAGGCATTTTTTCCAGATCGGACAACTTGAATTTAAGATAACATCACCACCTAAGTCAGATTAACCATTATCTCCAGATCGGACAACTTCAACATCCAGTGGTGCAAAATTCCTAGGTACTCGATAGTTTCGTGGACAATTTTGTATAACATATTTAGAGAGTATTTTCAATTACATTCATATCTAGAAGCTTTACAGCGAAGGCTAACCCTAACCCTAAAAAAGACTAGTTTCATACATTTAAAACAAAGGAATAAGGGATTTAGAGAGCGTCAAATTGGGAAATAAAGAGGAACGAATGAGAAAATGTGGAAAGATACTTAGTTTTAAACAACCACTAATGTCCGATTCAGCTTGTCCAGTTCTCTGAACGGATTGACACAATCATAAAGAACAGCAAATGCAAAGATGCCGGTGTCCTAATATCCATAACCAGGAAATGTATCGCGTCGTCTTGGTCTTACCTGACTAGAGTTATCGCTCCTAGGCACTGGCTAATTACAAATGATGAATCTGACAAATCGTTTGGAGACACAATTGATGATGACATCATGAGGTCAATACTAACGGCCTTAAACATCAACAAATATCGTAAGGGTCTTTCCCCCGATGAACTTCTTGAATTGAAGATTCGAATTGGCCTTAAGGTAAAGAATGGTGGGTTAGGTGTTCTGCTTAACTTATTATGTACACCGCCCGTGATTTATAGGGACGTTTAGCTCGGTCGCCACTGATATTTTCAACAATTTTATGGTTAATTTCAGTACAGCAGTCAATGGTGAAATTGGACTGACTCAAGACACAAACTTAAGTGAGGTATTCGCAGAGCTTAAGACAATTATGGATTACAGAGATGAAGCTGATTCATTATCCGATACATTAGATCCCTTAAATTTCACACCAAAAGAAAGATCGATATCGGGTTTAAAAGTGGCAAGCTCAGCATTAATCGTCTATTACTCCAATTAGCTTGTAATGATCCTGGAATCACAAGTCCAGAACTGTTCAAGGAGATGCAATTTGAAGAAGATGCAGTCAAGATTAGCACATGCTGTTAATCTTGCCAATGCAAATTCCTTAAGTAAAAGT
>JACKZZ010008343.1_pt1 | contig 24921 bp, 24 predicted proteins | sample 8027871 | NCBI WGS metagenome assembly JACKZZ01 (sample SAMN15724774, study PRJNA655200) | protist metagenome | isolation source: fluorescence activated cell sorting (FACS) single amplified genomes of... | place: USA: West Boothbay Harbor, Gulf of Maine | collected 2000-07-19 | reverse complement strand
GTGCTGGCCTCCCGGAAAAAGAAGGCCGCCGGGCGTTTCCGGGCCTCCTACGTCCGTAGAACGCCCGGAAACGGTGGCGGGCAGGCAGCGTCTGGCCGGGTGCAGGGACTGCCCGCGAAATTGTCGCCCGGCGATTTTGCCGAAAAAGTTCGCCGCGACGAAGATCGCCGGGCGGGCTGCGCGCCAAAGTTCTCGGGGGCGGCTGCGAAACTACCGCCCGGCAAAGATTGGCCCGGCTTTTTGTTCGGTCGGCCCCGCCTGTACTTGGCGCGCCCGGAAAAAGACGGCCGCCGGGCGTTTCCGGGCTCTCTACGCCCGTAGAACGCCCGGAAACGGCGAAACGCTGCCCGTCGCTCAGATTTGTTGCTGATTTCCTTGGGCGGCGTGGAAGCGTCGCCGACCGGGCAGGCTCGCCGTGCCATCGGGGGCGCCCTGTGGTAAATTTCCCGCGCCAAAGGTTTTGCGGGCAGTCTTGAGACGATGACGACCATGCCGGACCATCTTCAGCCGATGGCGACCATGCCAGATCCTCTTCAGCTGATGACGACCATGCCGGACCGCCTTCAATGGATGGGGACCATGCCGGATCGTCTTCAGCTGATATCTATTTTCATACTTAATGAAAGAGCTTCATCATCACGGGACATGTAAAACTAATCAATTGTTGCATTTAATTTCATTTTTTGTATTTTTTAAATAAACATATGGTGTGACCCGAAACTTTTTCTTACTCTTTTTGAAATCCAAATTCAGCATCACAAGTTGCATTCTTCCAGACCCAGACATTTTTGCATTTGATAGAATGTTCTGCACGGTTTCCAAAATCTCTTCCCAGGCCCAGGATCGGCACACCCCGAAGTACCGGCCGGACGCAGAGGGGTTTTCCAGGCACGCGACGTGCAACGCGGCCAATATCACAGGAAAAAAGTGTTACAGTTACACATTTGTGGTAGTTTCTGCATCACAAAGTTTCTCTACATGGCAAAGAAAACCTGTGATGCGCAGACTATAAGGGAAAACACGTATGAAATGAGGCTCAAAAGCATTTTGCGCATGACAGAGCTTGTCTCTGTTGCTTGGTCTGCAACACAATGTGTAACTGTAACACTTTTTTCTTACGATAGCCAAGTCCTTGCAGTGAATGATCGACATGCTGTCGTTTGGAATTTGTTCGCTCATCGCCGTTATCAACTGTAAAAATGTCTGGGTCTGGAAGAATGCCACACTTGTCATGCAGATTTTAGATGACTCATGAGGTCTGGTATCTGGGACAGAGCATGCATCACAGATTCTGTGAGAGTTCTATCATGCCTCTCCTGCATGAGAAACTGCCTCTCGATTAAGTCAAAAGTGGACAGCTTTTGGTAATCATGCAACGCAGACTTTTGCATGCTTCAGCTTTAGCATGACAAGTTGCATTCTTCCAGACTGACCCAGTCATTTTTACATTTGATAGCCGTCCCCTTCACGATTTTCGCAAGCCAAGGGAAACTATCAAGTGCGAGCCAGCGTCGGGGTCGGGGAAGTTGTGAACGTGATGGTCGTGCATGTCAGTGAATAGTAAGCACACTGTATGTAATCATGCACCGCCACGCATGACAGGTTCTTTCACGCTCGCGGCTCTGTGTTGTGATTGTGTGCTTTGCATGAGAAAGAGAAGCTGCGTTTCTGCATGACAGACAAGAGGGGCTCTACTTCGTGGCCACACAATACAAAAATCAGTCACATGCCAGACTGACTAGCATCACAACTTTCGCGACCCAGATTATAAATTTGGAATGCATAGAGACCGTTCCCGGAGACGTCGCCAGGCTGGAGCTGCGGCGCGAGAATCCACGAAGGATTCATGATCGAGAGCCGGATTTTGTTCTTCACGTTTTCGTGTTTTTCTGAATCGACGACCTCGTTCTGGGCGTTGCGACCTGACATCATTTTCGACGTTTGCGATAGAGTCGAAATTCGCCAGTTGTGAATCACTGAAAAAGTAGCCACTTTGTCTAAAGTCGAAAAACGAACCGATGCACTACTGAGCCTGAGAAGGTGTTCGGAGCTATAGAGGTGGGAGCAACTACACTTTCCTCACGAGCAGTCGTTGTCGTACGCAACGAGAACGCCTTCTCTACACTCACTTCCATCCTCTCTACATGATTATACCGACAAACCCGAGCGCTTTCAGCTCCATATTCGTCTTCGCGGCGGGCGAAAATCTTTTGTTTGCGATTTGAAACTCCGGGTCTGACCAATGCGTCAGCTCGCTTTTGGCCAACGGAAGGGCTTTCGCAATCTCCGGAGGCGGATTGGTGCTGCCGGTCGAACTGGTTAAAATGACCGCGATAGGCATAGGTGGCTGTGCTACAAGATTTTCCCGCTCCTTTTCAACTTCGCACACCGCTTCCAGTGTCGCAATTGCCATGGACTCCATCACTTTTATGGTATCAGGCTCCTGCTTCTCGTAGCCGGCACACATGAAAACGCCTTTGATTGGGGGAGTAGAAAGGCCACTGTTAGTGCTGCTGTCTTTGTTTGCAGACGAGTCATCACTTTGTTGTAAAATGGTTTTGATAGCTGCCTTCGCAGCTGCGTGCGATTCCTCGTCAGCGGTGAAATTGAGTGCGTGGAGTTTGATGATGTCATCCATGCTCGCATGACTTCCTGCTGGTCTGCACTTTTGTAGCATTTCCGGAACCCACTTCGCGGCAACGGCAGGGTCTCGACAAGTGCCGTGCACTTTATAGCCCTTCTCCACCAGGGCTTTCGCAACATAACTCCCGACGAAACCGGTCACGCCGATCACGAGGGCGGAAGCGGAGGGCGCCGGCGTAGTCATTTCCTTCGTGCTTTGGATTTGGTGTGTGTCGATGTAATGACGATGATGTGAAAGTAAGAAGCCCGCCTACAAGAAATGCGGATATTGCAATCTAAAACAAATCAAAAAACGAAGTTGTGCAAGTGTGTATATGAACCAGCAACCTCAGTGAATGCGCTGCCGCTGCCTCGTCGCAACACGGGCGTCATAGACCAAAGACGACGCAGAGTGTATCTGCGGTAGCCGGAAACACGTGATGAAAACGGTAGCAACAGAAGCCCACACGGAGGCGGCGCGCCACGGCGCGGGAAGGGCAGAGGCGGCGCGCGCATGCTCTGCATTTCTGATAAACTTGCTTTCAAACGTGGCTGGCGGAACAGGCAAAAGCCCGGGCGCGGCCCGGCCGGGGACAAAGGCTAGCGAAAACGGCGCCCTTTCGGGCCGGGCGCGGTGCGTGGGTACCTACGCAGCACGGCCGCGGCGCCCCCGAGGGCGACATGAGTAGTCACAGCAGCGGCGCGGGCACCGAAGAACACGGGGCGGAGGGCCGGGCGCGGGCAGACCGGGGGACCATAAATAGGCACGGGGCGCGCCCGCGCGGGCGCAGGCCGGCGTAGCCCACGGGCGGGGCAACTTGATAAGCGCGGCCGACGCGCCAAGGGCGCAACACAACCAAGCGCCGCCGCGCGTGCTTGCTTCGCAAGCCCCCAAAGAAAGCCGCAGCAGGAAGGCCGGGGGAACCGGCCCGGGCGGCCGGGCGGGCCCCATCTGGGGCCGGCCCGCTCTTTCACAAGCGTGCGCCGCCGCCTTTGGCGGCGTCTGGCCTACATCGCGGCGCCGGGTCACCGATCAGCTGCTTCCCCAGTAGACGCACGCCCTGACCCTTTTTCGCCCCGGAGACCCCGGCCCGACGGCGGGGGCCCGGACTGCTGGCAGGGCGCCAGGCAACAAGCGGCATTGCAGGGCCCCATATTGGCGGCGCCCGCGCGTGCCTCTGGGGCGGCCGCCACAAAAACCCCCCAAATGCGCCCGGCGCCAGAGCTGCGGGCGGGCGCGCATTTGCTCCCGGGCGGGCGATGCGTGTACTTTCACACGGGCGGCGCCGCCGCCGCCTCGTCTATCCATGTATCTCCGCCACAAGCCCGGCGCCAAGAGCCCCGCCCCAGGCAAAAACGCAGCCGCCTGAATCTTCGGCGCCCGAACGAACCACGCGCCGCCCAACTCGCGCCACACGTGCTGCGCTTGTGATACGCGTGGCCGTGCGGGCAATTCGCCAACGAGCCGGAACCATGCGCGGGCGGCGCGGCGCCCCATCTCTGGGGCGTGCGCTCGCACTGCCCCGACCGCTTGCGCGAGCGCAACCGGGGGGCGGACGGGACGGAGCGCGGCGGGGCGGCAATCCCCCCCAAGCGGCGGGCCCTCCCTCGCCCCGCGCCCTGGCAACTTCGCCACGGGTCCCGAAATACGTGGAGGGGGCGCACGTCGCACCAGGGGCGGAATTTTCGGCCGGGCCGACGAAAACAAACCGCCCGCCCTGTATCTGCGTACAGGCACAATCGCGCTGATGCTTGTCGGCTCTAAATCGAGGGAGGTTGCTGTTTTTCCGGTACTTTCAAACAATCTCAAAAAATAATCCTGCCCGCCCGTAGATTTGTCTCCAAGCCCGGTCGCATTCTGCTTCAAGGAATCTTCGGGGCCATTGCCAAGACCGCCCCGGAAATGCGCGCCCTGGGCCAGCTTTTTTGGGGCTGTGGCGTTGTCTAAATCTCTTAGGGAAGACGCCACCCGCAGGCGCAGTGCGAAAAGGCCCGCGCCCGCGCTCCTTCGCCCGGACCAGGCTGGCGACCCCACGAAATGCAGCGGCCCACAGTCCGCCACACCGGTCCGCGACGGCACGCGGCCCGCATTCCCTTCCGTCTAAACTAAGCACCTGCTTGCCAGCCGCCTGGGCGGCTTCGGTTTAAAGATAAGCACAAGCTCACCGGCCTCAACATTAAGGAGAAAAAAAACGACACCCACATCATCCGAACACCAGAAGCCGCATGCTACCCAGAACGCCGCGCGATAGGACCCCTCCTATCAATCGAGGCTGGTACTTCTACGTCAGTCAACCACCAGTGATTCTTTTCTTCATCTGGAGTTTGGATGAAAAAAAATTCAAAATTTTTGCGCCGACATGGTAGGTCCTCCAGCAGCATTGTTGATATTCATTTCGCATGCGTACAAATTTAGTGCTGTTCTGCTTCCCGAGAGCAAGACGTTCCATTCGGAGTTTTCAATTCTACCTCTTCCCGCAGTTGCAGTAAGAGCAAAACGCGTTGCCACCATCAAAAGCGCTTGAAAGAAGATGAACAAGCCTTTTGACGCAACAGTTCGTTCTTGTACTGCTCGTCGCGCGAGAGAAAAATAAATCTAGTCTCCAAATAGAAGTATCCTCACCAAATAACTGTATTCCAAATAAATGTACCAAAAATTGTTTGTAGAAATGGCTTAATTCTCGAGTTTGGATACAACAGACCACAGTGCGCGCTCTTTATCACTTCCAACATGTAAAGTTTTGATATCAAAGGCTCAATTTCAGCGTACATAGCATGCGAGACCACAAAGGCGCGACAGTTTCACAGCAGAACAAAGCTCCTTTTTGTTTTCAAATCTTACTTAATCACGGGTCTCAACAACATCACGACCTCTCCTGTGTTTACAACAAGTAGTTTACCCTTTCACAATCTTCCACCACCTGCTGCTTTCATCTTGTTGCGACATAAAACTAGTAAACAAGTCCACTTCTCAACCCCACGCGAAGCTGCTCTGACAGTATAGCATAAAACGGTTGGCGACAAGGAATTTTTCCTGATAAGGTCTGATTGACATAAACTATAAAAGGTATTTACCGGTAAAAAAGAATTTTCTGCACGAAAAAATATGGTTTAATATGGTTTGTTGTTTGTTGTTGAATAGGGACGATCTCATCTGTGTCTGTATTTTCGATGATAAATATTAAGAATGCTCGCTCCACTAAACTTTTTGCGTCGAAGAAGCGCGTTAACTTTGATGATGAGGCTGTATTCACTATTGCCATCACACAACAATGGAAAGTGATCATGGGAATGCGGACGAAAAGCTCGATAGTACGACCGGAGGTACCTCCACTGCTTCATCGTTCGTTGTCGTCCGTGACCCCGTCTATTCATCATTTCTGGTTTTTACCTACCTTCCCGAAAGCTGTGCTTCTATTACAATGAAAAATGCCCCCTCCCCTTATCAAAACGGAAATCTGTGATGCAGATTTGTGGTCACAAATCAGCTTTGTGATGCTAGAAGGCAAAAGAGTCGGAATGTAGTGCTGTCTAGCCTGAGAAAGCCTTGCAGCTCCAGGATGACAGGAGGCAACTGGAAGTGGGAAACAGCATGACAAGTTGCCTGCAATTTAGGCCGCAGCTTCGTCTCTTGGCCTTCTAGCAATACAAGTCGAGTTGTGTACTCAAATACAGCATCACAAATTCGCGCATCTTCCGTTTCCGATATGGGGAGGGGGGATTTTTCACTTTGATAGCTTCCAGAGCTCGACTACGGGACTTCTCTTTGTGGTATGGCGGTTCGAAAACACAATGACACGAACGCTGTAATTGTTGAAAACGACGACCACCCAGCATCACACATAACTTTCGTAAGGTGAAAAAGAAACAAGTCCCAACTTGTCATGCTGCATCAGTTATCAGGGTAGTTTTGTCATGCAGGATTAATACACATAGTGCTATTGTGTTTTCAAAAATTTCGTAAGTCCAGCTGTGATTTCAATTCCCGATTCTCTTCCATGATCTTTGCATTGGTAAGCTCCAGGTCCCGGCACTTTTGCAGGAGCTGTCGTGATTTATTGGTGTAGTTTGCGTATAATTTCGATTTTTGTTGTGTTGCAGCTGTGCATGACAAAGATCCCACTGCCACTGCATGATGAATTCTATGCATGAAAACAAATGATAAACCTGATCGTGCGACATTGCTCGATTGTCGTCTCCCACGGGGCCTTATCAAAGGCAAATATGTCGGGGTCTGGAAGATTGTGCAAGTTTGTCATGCTTGTCTCATATGGTGCTGGGGTCATGCGAAAAGGGGAACACAAAAGGAGCCGAGAGACTTGTCATGCGTGGCTGCGTATTGCAGTGTGCTCACCATTCACAAACTAGCATCACAAGTTTCCAGACCTCCCAGACATATTTGCAATGCGTAGGTCTAGCGGCTCGTGCAGTGGACTTACCTCGGGCTGGACGTTGCCTGCCTGCTGGTCACCTGATAATCATAAATCATTGGCAGTTCATGTTCATGACATGAAGAGACAGCTAACATGAGCAAATCTGTCATGCGCAAGAGAGAAGTTCCTCACGTCATTCGGCAAGAGCTTTACTTCTATACCGCCGTGCTGCGGTACTATGCCACCCGCCGCGTGGTCGGAGTGCCTTTGCTGCACTACCCCTGTCTCGTCCTTGTTTTCCCGTAGCCTTACCCGGTCCATGGGCGCTTTAGGCTGGACGTCTAGTCTGTACACCCGGTTCTTGTCATCGAATGACTATCCTTTGCAAAACAAGTATCGTACTCATATTGCATGCATTTTCTTAAGGTAAATCCGCATTACAGATTTTATTTCTCACGCTGAGAAAATTTGTAATGCATTTATACGAGTACGATACTTTTGCAGTGCATAATGACTCGACCTTTGCCAAGATCCACCGGTTCTGCATTGTTCGCGAACGGTACCTGGTGGGAGGTGAAACATGAAATTATTTGTCATGCAAGAATGCATGCAAGATGCGGATAGAAGCAAAGGCAAAGCATTTGTCATGCATTAATTCCTATGTGCAACTGCAACATGACACGCATACTATACTCGACAAACGTTCCGGGCGGGAAAACCTCCTGTCCATTTATGATTTTTGGGTGCTGGTTGTAGTGGTCCTGCTCCGGTTCTCTCCCTTGCCTGCTACCGTGCGCTCCTGTTTTTGTCGTGTAAGTTGCAAAGTGACTCCAGTATTTCTTCTGGTGCATAAACATGACGTAGCTGTAGCTGCAGTTGCCGCAGCCGCCGTTAAATGATCTTCGCATAATACGTTCGTGTCATTGATCATTCCTGCAAAAATATACTAGGGAAAAAACAAAATTTTCAGGCAATGCAAAAGAAAACTCTTACGGCTGCCTCCAGAATATGCATGCTGTGGTGGTTTCTGGTCCATCAGCTTTTCACTCGCTTTTGTGTAGTTGTTCTGGTTGCTATGAGAGTGCACGGCTGATTTTTGTCGTCCCCTTTTAATATTCTCATTTCTCATCGTAAAATCGCAACTCCAGCTGTGTTCTTTTGTCACTCTTATGCATGACAGGTTCACGTTCCAGGAGGAGCCCACAACTACATAGTACGCACTTACTACAGAAGTTGTCCTGCTGTAAGTTTGTCATGCAGAAACTGCATTTTTGCTACCACTTCTGTTGCTACTTTTGCTCTCTAAATGAAGAAGACGAGGGGGAAGATGTAAAAATATTGCGCACTCTCATAGTTGTCGTGTAACTGCTCAGCGTCCTCTATCGCAGGGAAAAACGGTGTCAGAGTCTCAACTTGTAATGCGAAACGCCCTTGAGACAGATTTTTGTCATGCTGGAGATCCAAGAAAGTATTCTTTCATAAATCTATGTGTTTATTTCTCTTGCTGTGGTCTAAACGCATCGCAGATTATAATTTTCCGCGTGGTCATGCTGTTGAGTAAATTTCTATTGCTGAGTCCTCTGCAAGGGAGCTTAAAACTGAGACAGTTTTTTCTCACGATACCCTCTTCTTCGGGCGAGCCATTACTTCTGGGACTTGGCGTATGGGAGGAATAAAGTGCAGCTTCACTGTGAATTTGTGATGCATAGAGTGAAAGTAGAACACATCAGGAGACCACAAGCACGTATTAGTATAATTGCAGTACACATGCAAGAGTAGTACCGTGCATCATTTCTAGCTTCCCGGAAACAAACCTGTATTTGACAAATACTTTTCGTCTTGTGGAAAAAGCACATGGTTTTTCATGCAAGCTCCTCCGCAAAATTCTCACAACGAAACGCGTTTTTCGTGGGATATGGCGTATCCGGGCACGGGAGCTGGTCCGGCTGCACGCCCTCGTAGGATGGTGGAACGAACTTTGACACGTTCTGGAAACCGACCTGAAAATTCATTGCGATTCGTCGTGTTTCTTTCAAGAATATGATCCAGCTGCATCGACAACGACAACGTATTAATTTTTCGCATGACAAAACTCTTTCTTTACGGTCTTGCATGGGAGTGGCTGCGCTGGCACCGCGCACCGGCAAGAAGTAGTGCACCATGACAATGTAAAAATTGTTCTGATACAAGTGCAACAGCCCCAGTCAGGACAACTCAACATTATCAGCCGTCTCCATATAATTACCAATGCCCTCTGCTGCTTCTGGTGCTGGCGGGGAACCGCGGCGCCTATTTGCGGCATCATCACGCCCGGCGTGGCGGAGTACCGCTGTTGCATCTTTCCTGATAAAGGAGCCTTGCAGTTCTCCTACTTCCAGATCCAGCGTTGTCTAACTTATAGTACTTCTTCACAAAAACAACTCGTGTCTTTGCTAATATTTTTGCCAGAGCCAGATATCTATCTGATACTGGTTTCTTGGATCGTGAACAACGACGACCTAGCTGTAAAAACAGTTTGACGACAACGAGGAAAACTCCACATAATAGGCTAAGTGGTTGACTTCTATTTGGTCATTGACGCAAGAAAACTGTGGTAGTTATTTTCATCTTCTTCGCACAGAAGCCGTCACAGGTTTGAAGCAGAAGCGTTCCGATTCTCATGGAGGCTGCAATTTTCAGAGAGAACCAAGAATATCGTACTCGTATCGTGCATGACAAGAACATCAAAATTTGTAAGTTGATTACAAGATAATTTTGATGCGGAGTATCGTGTAACACGACACAGCAAAGTAGCCTTGTAGAAGTTGTCTATGTATGTATCTATTAGGTACCACAGTTCTTCTCTTTGCATCTTCGCCTGTCTGACAGTGAGAGAAAAATCATCGCTCAAGAAATATTGTCGCTTTTTCAGGTCGGCAGAAGGACTTCTTTCTTTTTTGTTTAACAAAAACCACCTGCTGCCATTGTTCACCTTGCTCTCACGAGTAGACACGATAAAAACCAGACTGACACGCAAGGAATAGCACTATCAATCTTCAAATGGACACGAAATAGTAAGCTGCACAGCCAAGAAATGAGAACAGAGCAATTTTCACATCGTTTCCACGGATCACAGACGTTATCCGTCGTGCGTGGCCGGAAAGCGATTTTGACGCACAATTGTCGTTCGTTTGTTGTCACTACGTTCGGTTTCTTCATCATTGGAGATAGCTTTTACGAAGTATAATAGTTTCCAAGAGTTCATCAAGTTCAACTGTCGCCGTTTTTCACTTTGCCGCTCTTTGGTAAGTGTCGTTCGATGTTCCATCAATATGCGTGGTAAAATACATTTATAATTTCATCGAGTATAATTTAAACCACGCATCCTGGCAGCTCAGCTCAACACAGGAGCACAGCAACAGCAGTTGTTGTGAGCAAAAAAACTCATTTTGATATTAAGCAAAACCCGCGAATCCAAAAGACGACGACCACAACGAAGAAGTAGAACTGACGCTTTCCTTCCGCGCGATAAAACAGCTCAACTTTCTTCCGTCCTCGGGCAGCGTAATCTATCAAATGCAATTATGTCTGGGTCTGAAATGAACTTGTGTTGCTAATACTTGCACTGCAGACTGGCTGCTTGTACGGCATAACAGCATGAGAAATTGCCCTCGGGGGCTCCTTCCGGAAGATTCATTCGTATCTAGCATATACAATTATTGCGTGCGTGCGAATTGAAAGGAAAAAAAAAACAAAGAAAAAAGAAGAAAGGAAGTTTTTATTTTGGGATTGAAGTGTGTTCTATTTTGTGTAATTACAAAGTGCCATGATCCAGCACGACGAAAAAGCTGGCCCATCGCAGTCATGCATTACAGATCTTGTTGTCCTCCGATTTTCGCATCACAAATCCAGAGGACCCAGACATATTTGCATTGCATATAATCTCCCGGTTTACCAAAATCTCGAAGCCGTTTTTGGGCGAAAAATCCTCCGCCAGCTCCGTTTTTTCCAGTACCCCCTCCTTCGGGTGGCTGCACGGCTGCACAAAGTGGTGGTAGACCACCACCCCCGTTCCATCATTTTTCAGCAAGTTTTTCACCAACCGAATCCGCTTCTCCCGCGGGAGAGCAATCTGGGTTCGGGACACCACGACCAAGTCCGCGCGGTGGAAATAGCCTTTGCTAAGGAACGTCGAAGCGAGCAGGGGACTGCGTTCTTTATTTTTGTCCTCCTTTTTAGATGAACAAGTACTTTGATCATCACGACATGCTACGAGAAGGTCCACAATGTTTCCCAGCACGAAGTCGATGTGCACATGCAGGCGCGGTGAACAAAGGTGCTGTCCAGCTCCTTTCGACGGTGCTTTAACATTTCGGAGGATCCGCTGCCTCGATTGTAGTTCTATTTGCTCCTGCGCATGATCTTCGTGGTCGTCCCGACTGTGAGGACTCGCACAAAACCCATGGACCTTCGCAAACTCACAGGCCCGCTTCACCGTTTTTGGCACGGAGTCGATCCCGATTATGTGTGCGCTTTTCATCTTCATCTGTGTAGTCGAAGAAGAAGTATCAGCAGGCAGTTTTGAAGAATCAGAGACGAGCTGCGAATAAAGCTGCATCTGTTCGAACTGCCTCGCCAGCCAGACGCATATCCTATGTAAAAACGTACCCGCCCCATAGTCAAGATGGGGAATCGGCTAGACAAATCCACAAGCTTTGGCTGTTTGGCATGACAAATTTGGACGCGTAGTGTAGTGCTGTTTGAGCTAGTTCAGCAGCATTACAGATCTAGTCTCTCATGCTGATTGGAGCATGACAAATTTCAAAACACCATTAGAAAATGCTCCTCATGGGGCTCCGCATCATCATCATCATCATGTAGTGGACACCCGCTCCCAGCGCCACAGGTCAAGGATCCCCTCCCCGGGGGGTGGGCGAGGAAGCACTTTCGGCGACCTCATCATACAAAAGCCGAGCGCTACCACGGCAAGTCGCCCCAAGAAAAGTACCAACCAGTCGGGAGCTACCCACCACACCTGATCGGTACATTTTAAGCATGCAGATTTGCATGACAACTATGGTGTGGGGACGTTTTTACACAGGATAACGCAGTCCCGTCCGCTACCGCACCCGAGATCGATGGCGAGGAAGGTCTATGGATTGTAAAAATGTCTGGGTCTGGAAAATTGCAACTTGTCATGCTGTTTTTGAACTGTAAAAAAGTTTGCATTGCATGGCCAGCAAGTAGAAGGGCACAGCTTTTGCTACACGGACAGGGCGTTTCTCATGCGGAAGGTGCATCAAGAAGCCCTCTAAAAGTCTGCGATGCTAGGTCAAGCATTACAGGCATCATGGGTCATGAGAAGTATGCATGACAAGTCTTGCATTCTTCCAGACCCAGACATTTTTGCATTTGATAAGGTCCGCTCCGGGGGGTCCACCTCGGGGGTTTCCTCCAAGGGGAAGTAGCCGAGTTCATCTTGCCGTTCTTTCTCGGTGCCGTAGTTTCCGAAAATGCTACAAGTCCGTCGTGTTGGAATTGCTGAAAAGAAATCCTTCTCAATATCACGAGAAAAAAGTGATACAGTTACGCATTTGTTGGAGTTTCTGCATCACAGATTTTCTCTGTCTGGCAGAGAAAACTTGTAATGCGAAGATCATAAGGGAAAACAGGAAGGAAACGAGGCTCCCAAGCATTTCCTGCATGAGAGAGGTTGTCTGTGTTGCCGGTCTTGCAACACAATGTGTAACTGTAACACTTTTTTCTTGCGATACTCAAGCATCAGCTTCCAATACTCCGGCAAAACCGGGTTTGGTTGCCACAGCACCGTCGGAATTTTCATGTTGGTACAATTGTTCTTCCAGAACTTCTGTTTTTTGATGTTGAAAAGGGTCGTTTTAGTAGTAGAAAAACCACTACTGCTGGTCGTCGAGGGGGGAGGAACTGAAAACATCAAAGTCCCAGCTGTATTCTTTTTGTCGTCAACGTCTACAACAGGAGGAGCTCCTGCGAGGAGGTCGTCTCTAGTATTTGTTCCCGTTCCGCCCGCCGCGTGGCCATCGTTCTTGTCTAATTTGCGGACTTTGATTTTCGACGCACGAACGGTTGTGGTGGTGGTGCTTGTAGGGCCTCCTGCTCCTCCCAGGACAACTTCTGCATCAGCTGCACTAGTACGAGGACCCACGATCTCCTCATGGATTTTCATTTCTCCTCCGCGAGTTAGTGAATCGTTCACTTTCTCCACCGAATAATCATGGTGTTCCTGCGGAGGAGAAGGTGGTGTTTTCATCTCTAGTACATGACCAGAAGATGATGAGAAAAAAACGTTACGACCGGGGGTTTTCTTTTCGTATCTATCCCATGTCACCTTTTGCAGTCTCTGCCACAATTCGATAGATTTTCTTCCCGGACGAGCTGTAGGAGCCGCGAGATGATGATAAAAGCCTCCGCCACACCGCTTCTCCAAGTACTCATCCACGAAGAGGACCTCGATTGGCGCGTTACCGAAGGCGTGAAATGTTTTTGGTGGAGCGCAGGAACTATTTGTGTCGCAGGTCGTGGAGCTGGTGTGGGCCTTGTTTTGATTAGCACACACCTCTGCGGCACAACTTTCGCTTTGTTCCTCACGTCCTGGCGCAATGTTGGTCGCGGCCTCCTTAATGTTTTTGTTTTTCTTCTTCTCCTCTGATGATTTTTTTCCCTGATTTGCTGTTTTCCCCCCTCCGAATACGAACAACTCCGCAATTTTTTCCAGCTTGCTCCGGTTCTCGCACACCAAGAACAGTTTCTTTTCTCGCGGTGGCAGCTCTGCGAACCGGGCGTATCAAGTGTAAAAATGTCTGGGTCTGGAAGAATGCAACTTGTCATGCAAAATCTGAATCGTGTAAAAATCTGTGCTGTATGATTACCAAAAACTGCCCACTTTTGACCTGATCAAGACGCAGTTTCCCATGCAGGATAGGCATGATAGAACTCTCACAGAATTTGTCATGCTCTGTCCTACATACCAGACCTCAGGGGTCATGTAAAATCTGCATGACAAGTCTGGCATTCTTCCAGACTCAGACACTTTTACAGCTGATAGGGCGGACGGAGCGACAAATTCGGACAAAGGGATGCGCCGCGTGAACACACCCGGATCTATATCAAAAGGAAAAACCCCCCCTCCCCATATCAAAACGGAAATCTGTGATGCAGATTTGTTGTCACAAATCAGCTTTGTCATGCTACACGGGAAAAGATGCGGACTGTAGTGCTGGGTGGCGTGGGGAAGCCTTGCATCTTCAGCATGATAGGAGGCAGCTGAGAGTGGGAAACAGCATGACAAATTGCCTGCAAGCGAGGCCACGACTGCGGCTCTTGGCCTTCTAGCATGACAAGTCGATTTGTGACCTCAAATACAGCATCACAAATTTCGTTTTCGATATGGGGAGGGGGGATTTTTCCTTTCGATAATCTACTCTACTTCCAGCTCGGCTTGTTGTTGTTCCGCTGTCAGTGGACCTATTTTCGAGGGGAAGCGGTTGGGAAAAGATCTGGTCTCGGATTTCGTCGACTTCTATTCTTTTTCTTGCCAACAAGAACTCGAAGTTCCTCATCTCGCGCGCGTCACCGTCCACCTCTTCACGGGGGGTCTTCTTGGGGGCGCCAACTTCTAGTTCTACTCCAGGGCCGCAAGAAGAAGAAGTTGCAAAAAGATGTTGATCCGAAGAAGCGGCAGTCTCTTGTGCTACGGAAGGTCGTGGATGCAACCCATTCATCTCGTAGCCCAACCAGAACAGATGCGTGGTGGAAAGGATTTCGGTCGGGGATAGAAGTGGAACATCAACCTCCTCGTTCTTGTTGCCATTGGCATTTGTTGTTGTTTTCCCATGAAGATCCACGTAAGTATATTCGCGCACATCCAGAATGCCACTGTATTCGCTTTTATTCAAAACGAAATTTATTTCATCCGGGCAGCGGTACGTCGTACGACAAGGTGGACCAGCGGCAGGAAGACCTGGAGGCTCAACCTCAACCTCGTCTTTTGACAGTACTACTTCCGCATTTATTTTCGTCGAGTTGATGGTTGTTCGTGTGCTGCCGCCTTCTCGGGTATAATCCTCGTGTTGGAGCCGACCAGGTGGAGACCACGATGTTGACCTCCACTGAAGGTATATCGCAAGGAAAAATCCCCCCTCCCCATATTGAAGAGGTAGGTTCTCGAAAATTTGTGATGCTGATTTGAGGTCACGAATCACGTTTGTGTTGCAAGAAGACAAGGGCAGCAGCTCCCGTCCCATTATGGAGGCGGTTTGTCATGCTGTTGAGCCAACATCGCGGACGCTTTTCATGCTAAGCGCCTAAGTCAAAGCCTCTCAACTCGGGCTTGATATGGGTCTGCAGTCCTCTCCAGCAAGACAAATGCGATTTGTGTACTCAAATACAGCAACACAAATTTCGCTTTCGATATGGGGAGGGGGGATTATTCCTCACAATAATCACCTGATCGAAGTTTTCGACTACACGGAATCGTCCTCCACCTGTCGAAACTACGATAGCAGAACTACTTCCCTTGCCCTTTTCCATCTTCTTGTCGGGGATGGTACTAGGTGGATCTTCGTCGTCCTTCCCACTCACAGATCTTCGAGCAGATTGATTTTTACTTTTTTCAACATCTCTCGTCGTTCTACTTCGTCCCGCCTGTTCTTCTTGTTCATCATCTCCCCTTTTTACAAGAGGAACTCTTGTTGCAAGTACCGGTTCCTGCGGCGCTCTGGCCAGCGCGGCCGGTTGCGCGGCTTCGGCTGGCAGGTGGCTTTGGTGAGAAGTACTAGTTGTGGCCGCCGGTGGTTGTGGGTCTGATGGCGCTGAGAGGAGGGACGGAGGCTGGGACTGCTCGGGGGAATGTTGTTCATCGTGTTCTGAATCTGGTGCTGGGCCAGTCATTTTTATTTTTTCCGGAATCGTTGTACTTTTTGTAGAGGGTACGAACGATTGTGGCGGGAGTAGATCTCTGACGTTGGTTGTTTCATTGTCCTGCTTTAGAAATTATACCAACACAAAAATTATGTCAGCTGATAGTTTTTCCTTAATCTGAGTGGCGTCTACAACTAAGATAGTATTTCATCCTTGGCTGGATGGTGTATGTGTTATTCTCCGTTCTCTTCGTCTTCCCTATCCCTGCCTGTGGTGCATACAACGCTAGCTTGATGTGATGTCGCCCTTGCCAGGAGCCTATGATCCACCTTCTCAATTTCAAATTCTTGCCAAAATTCAATAGGTCGTTGCTGATCTCTGCCACTTACTTGCAGCTGCCAGAAGATCTCCTGTATGCAGCGCACAAACCTCCTATACCTTGATTTGAACCGTTCATTTAGCGAAGGCGCAAGAAGAACTTCGTAGGAAACTTATCAAATGTAAAAATGTCTGGGTCTGGAAAGTTGGAACTTGTGATGCTAACATTGGACTCTAGAAAAATCTGTATTGCATGACAAGCAAGAGGAGTCCAGTTTCTGCTACGCGGGAATGCCATTTGTCATGCGAAATAGGCATCGAGCAGCACTCGGGAAATCTGTGCTGCCAGGGAATACATCACAGACGTCACGGGCCATGTAAAATCTGCAAGACGAGTTCGGATCCTTCCAGACCCAGACATTTTTGCATTTGATAAAACGGATCTCGTTGCAGAAGTTTCAACAGGCGGGGATCAATCTTCTCTCCCGGAACTACGAGGCCAAAGATCTTTATCGAATAAACACCAATTCTTCAGGGTGCATACCACTTGTGTTGCGACACGACACACATCACAGGTGCTGTTTTGCCAGCGAACAGGTAGTACAGGAGAACAAAGCTCATAAATCTCGGTCGTCACCAGGGGCCGACCGGAAAGCGGATGTGCCGCGAACAAAGACTCTGCTCTGTCCGGCCCTCCTGGATTACCCGGTTTAACACATGTAGTAAGTACAACGAAACCAGCAACAAGAAACGAGTTCTAGGAAGTATCCCGTCCACTTCCAGGACGAGAAATTTTTAATTTTATAGTCAAAACTTTCATCATTGATAGTACGCTACTAACCTCTGAAACTAGAGATCAGAAGAAACTTGCTCAAACAGAAGATCATTTCTACTTACTTCCATTCCCCCTTTTTCTACCCTTTCTCCGACAGTTCTTTGTCTCTATTTACCACCAGCCCCGGCTTATTTCTCCTCCTGTTTACCTTTTTTCTCCTCCACCTCCGGTTTGTCATAGGCTAATTTCAAGTCTTCCATCGCCCATCCAGTCGAGTGATATCAAATGCAAAAGTGTCTGGGCCTGGAAGAAAGCTAGGTTTGTCATGCAGGTTTTCCATGACCCACGCGATCTGGCATGCACGGCCTAGCATGACAGGTTCTGTGAGATTTCTATCACGCCTTTCCTGCATGAGAAACTGCCTCTAAACTTGTTCAAAAGTAGACCTCATCTCTTGGTAATCATGCAACACAAATTTTTCCACGATCCAGATGTAGCATGACAAGTTACACTCTTCATACCCAGTAGACATTTTTGCACTGGATAGGTGAAAGGTTTTTGCAATGTTCTCCGCGAACATTTCGTCTGCCGTGAGTCCCTTATCAACTGCAAATATGTCTGGGTCCGGAAGACTGCTAGTTTGTCATGCTTGTCTGGCATGACTCGAGATGAATCTGTGTTGCATAGGCACGGAAGCGAGGCCCTCTTACCTGTCATACAAAAACGCAGTTTGCCATGCGGAATACGTAACACATGGCAGCCAAAAAATTTGTCATGCATAGCTGCGTTTATTTGCAGTGCGTCTATCAGTCACTTTTAGCATTACAAGGTTCCAGACCCAGACACATTTGCAATTCATATCCCTTCTGCTCCGCCAAAAAGGCCCAAACCCCACGGTGCAGGCTCGGGAACTGCTGCTTCAGCATCGCGAGTTTTTCCGCGGAGGAACGAAACAAGGACTTCAATTTCCAGGTCGTGGAAAAAAAGACCTTTTCCGCCTCGGCGAACGCTTTTTGCGCGGCGTCGTGAGCTTGCGTGGTCTTGTGCACTTCGTCCAGCAACTGTTGCTTCATGTGCAGTATCAAATGCAAATATGTCTGGGTCTGGAACATTGCTGAGGTTTGTGATGCTGCGTCTGCTTTTGTTCACAGAAGGTGCGCCATGCAAGGCCTAGCATCACAGGTTTGGAGACGGAGTTTCCCAATGCCTAATCCGCATGACAAACGCCTTCTTTTGGCGAGAGGAAAGAGAGGTCCTCTTGCTGTCTAAACATCACAGATTTTTGTGTGATCTAAGTATGCATCACAAGTTCGCATCCTCGTCCCAGACCCAGACATTTTTGCATTCGATATGCAGTATCGACAGGCGAAAAGGAGTAGAAGATCTTCGCACTAGTAGGGGGTGCCTAGGTGCCTCGGGGTAGTCGTAGTCGATCGAAATCGCTCACAATTTTTTACCTATTTCATTCAGAGACAGAGTCATCGAAAATGAATAACATCATTTTCTTTCCATGCACAATCAGGCACAAGCACGGCAAAACATCGAGTCAGCACGTCACGCACCATCGCACCAGAAAATCAATCCTATTGCTATTCCTAGACCTAGTACCCTAGACCTAGTACGAGCACGCTACAACTTTTCTTGCGCGTTGCATATTCAACGTCGATTCGCTGAAGGGCTTGAATGCTTTCACCCCGGTAGACTTTAAGGCGGAGAGGTCCATGGAATCCAGGTCGGATTCGGCGAGTTGAATATCTTCCTCTGCTGCCTGTTTCACGTTAGAAGTCGTTGCACCACCAGCGGACTTCGTTTTCAACAGCTGCCTCGTACTAGTTCTTACCTTCTGGCGTTTGGTTCGTCGTTGCGTTATTTTCGTTTTGGAAGTCCTCGTTGTGGTACCAACCGAGACAAAAGAGGACGCGGAGGTAGTCGGTTTCTTCTTTTTGTTGAAAAAAGAGCCGAAGCTGTTAGACGTGATCACACACATGTTCCCCTTCACGTCGTACTGGCACGACACGGTGGACGCCGGGTTGTTAATTGTACCCGCACTACTACCTCCTCCGCCCGCGTTGATGCAAATGCGGTACCTTCTCAGCAGCTCTTCGTCATTCTCGGCCGAACTCGCGAAACTGATCTGCGCGCAGGGCTTTCGTTGGCACTGGTTCTTACTGCTGCTAGCTATAATCCTGTGCAAAAGTATCCGTATCGTAATCGTATCAATGCATTACAAATTTTCTCAGCATGAGGAATGAAATTTGTAATGCTGATTTACGTTAAGAAAGAGATTTGTAATGCATGACTGCAATACGAGTATCAGATACTTTTGCACAGGATACTAGCACTAGTACCTCCACTTCCTCGACCTCTTCCGACGTTCTTACAAACCTCTTCCGGAGTGCACGATATCCTGTGTACCAAAATCGTCCCCAATCCAGTGTCAAGATGAGGATCTGGCAACACAAATCCAGAAGTTTTGGGAATCACGCATGACAAGTTCTTCTCTGTATTCTTGTAGTGCAGTTTTGCAAGTACAGCCGTGGATCACAAAGGCGTCTGCTCATCCTGTTCGCACCATTACAAATTCCAAAACACGACTGGAGGTTCAGGTTCCTCTCATGGGGATGCGTATTAAGACACCAAGTCTTCCTGTCCATGCAAATCTGCATGACAACTCTGGAGTGGGGACGTTCTTGCTCGGCATACAGGACTGCGCTTCCGTGTCGTATATCAAATGCAAAAATGTCTGGGTCTGGAAGAATGCAACTTGTAATGCGTATTTCAGAACGCAGAAAAGTCTCTCATGCATACGTAGCAAAAGCTCCCCACTTTCTGTCAGCAAAGTAGGGGACTTGTCATGCGGATTCGGCATTGCGGAAGCTTCTCGAAACCTGTGATGCTAGAGCTTCCATGCCAGACCTTCTGTGTGATGCAAAAACAGCATGACTCTTCCAGACCCAGACATTTTTACATTTGATATCGTAAAAGCAGGGAAGCTCGCACTTGTGTTCTTCGCAGAAGTGCGTGGCGAAATTATCAGTGAAAAAAACCGGGCAGGCGTCAGGGGGAAACCACTTATCTCGGTCGATCGAATATGCATCCCAAACATGTGGTCTCCTGGGTCGTCGTGTGCAAGAATCGTGTGACTTGTGATGCTATTAAATTTGGATCGTGAAAAACAAAAAATTTGAATTTGTGTTGCGCGATTTTACCAAAAAAATTTTGTTCTCATTCTAAGCCGTACATGCCAGACCTCGTGGGTGGTCACGGAAAACCTGCATGAGGACAGTAGCACACCTAGCGATTTATTTCCGGACCCAGACAACATTATATTTGCATTGGATACCGAGGTCCACAGTGGGGAGCTTGGCGCGTACATGAAACGATGCGCGGTGAGCGGGCTCGACGAATCGGCGGCGAGCCGTTGGGTTTGCGCCTCCCTACGCCTCTGCAGCTGCCTCTGTTCTTCCTGCAGCAAGGAAGCGTACAGGGTTCTTGGTGGACCAGAGGCAGAGCCTGTTGGCCTTGCACCAGTTGCAGTTCTTTCACCTGCATGCTTTCTGTCTTCAAGAGGGTGGTAGGCGTGCGACCTCTGCAGCAGCTCACCTACTTCTTGGTGCCTGGCCACACTGAAAGCCTCCGCCTCCTGGTCGTAGTAGTTGGGGCGGGCACGCTCTTGCTTCCCCGAAGGGGCGGTCGTGCTGGCAGTGGCCCTACAAGAACGGAGATGAGAAAAAAATCCGCAGTGTAAAGATAAGACCAGAATCTTCACGCAAAGGTGGATCATTTTTTGCAGGACAACTGGGTGTAGATTGATGAAGAATGAGCGATCAGGAGGAGCTGTAGCCGCGGCCAAAATGGTCCGCGGTGGAGGAAAATAAAGCCTCATTGTTTGCTATTCCTTTGTACTTCTCGTAAATGATGAGATGCCCGGTTTTTTTTTTCTCTGTCTTCGTGTGCTGCACAATCACAAATAAAATCGCGCTCTTAGACGACGGCAACAAGAAAGCGGTATTGGTGTGGGTTGCCGCTCCTGCTGATGTTGTGTGGTCGGTGCTTGTATTGTTTCAAAAACTTTATTTTACTTCAAATTTCTAACTCATACACTCGACAGGAGGACATCACGAAAAAGGAATGCTACATACTCCATTTGAGATATCACTCAAGAAGAAGTGGTCACAGGAAGCTTTACTATCTCGTCGAAAATATCACTTACATTTCCGCCCCCTGTCAAAAATCTGCGCTCTTTCACGTGCCCCTCCTCTCAACAGCTGCTCGGACTCCCTACAGCTGGTGCACGACGACTAGATTAGATGACATACATACAGGATCCGCGCGGTTTGCTTGCTTGCTCGGGTGCGCCCCGTTCTTCGCAGCTCGCACTTCTGATGGTGAGACAACGCGAAAAACGGCCAATGCTGCACTTCTGATGGTGCACGTGTGGCTTGCCACTGGTGCCGCGACCGCGTCGGCTTATGTTCTTAATTCTTTTACTCCTAACGGTGATCGCAGCACCAGGAGCTAGGGGTTTGTGGGGCTCAATCGAATTTGATCCTGTCCCCGGGAAAGCGATCCACTCAACGCTGTACGGACGAGCAAGAGTGTGAAATATATAACTCTCTGCATTCGTGATCTGGACGAACAACTCAAGAGGTGAACAAGGATCCTGGAGGTGCCTGGGCCGCCCAGACGTGGGGGGTGGGTGCGACTTAGAGCGCACCGGGGGGCTCTGATTCCAATGTTCCTGATGGCAGCATCAATGCGTCTTTGCTACAAGCGTCGTGTTGATTGATTTTACCGCGGTCTTTCAATGGCAGCGGCGGGCTACAAGCCTCGTGCCACGTTCATCGTGCATCCTGCACTCTAGCGGATACTGCTGCCTCTTTGCAGGAGCAATATACAAATTAATAGGTCTACTTAGGTGGCGATCTTTACTAGTATGGGACTGATGTCCCGACATGGGATCTGTGCTACTCTTCATCTGTACTATCGTCTTCCGTGACGGCGACATAGAACAAGTGGCGAAGACAAGGCTTATCGTGAAGATCATGATCGCCAGCCTAGCAAAGGGGGAAGGGGGACTGCGACTGCTAGGGGAGGTTCTTCGTCTTGTCTGTGCTGATGTTCTAGATTCTTCACGCACACACTATCGTATGTGGTTTTGGGATGTTGTTCGGGTCTCTTCAGCAGGTCTAAAAATTCACGCATATCAGGCCAGGGTAGTGCTGCATACGCTGTGTCTGCTGGACCATTGTAAAAAACTGATGTCTCTTGCATAGTGTGCGGTCCCACGCCATGAGTATCGGCATCCTACTGGAGGATGCTAGGGGAAAAAAAATTGTAGTACACTTTTCTGGAGTACAGAAAACTGCACCCAAATCATAGCCTCAGATGCGTTGTGTGTTGTTAGTTTCGTCGTCCGCTTTTTTCTGTTTGCTTTTTTCTGTTCGCGGCTACGCCAGTTCATTTTGTGCTATATGCTTTAGACTAAGACAAAGAGCCTCGAAAAACGGCATGGACTACTTACTTTGGTGCTGCGTAGTACTGCTACCAGACTCTACACCTTATGACTTCATTGCAACAATGTCACCGGCCCCAGCCTTAATCTTACCCCGCCAGCCACTGCTGGAAAAAAAAAGGAAGCACAGACATCCCTGCAGTTTTGAAAAAAAGCGCAACGAGTGGGGGGGGACCACAGGAGTCACCCCCCCGCAAGCTGCGCACGCGTTGAAGTATCTGCTGCTTATTTCTACATGAGGCATTTGCTTCGTCACGTAGTGCTTCCAAAAAAACGAAGCGCTTTTACGAACTTCTAAGTGCTTTTACGAACTTGTAATGTCACTTCTAAGTGCTTTCACTTCTAAGTGCTTTTACGAGCTTCTACGTGCTTTTACGAACTTCTAAGTGCTTTACGAACTTGTGATGCTGGTTACTGCGATACGAAAAAGATTTGTGATGCAAGACTTGCATTTATACGAGTGCGATATTTTTGCACTGTTGTTAGTTTCGTCGTCTACTTTTTTCTGTTTGCAAAAGTAGTGGGCGGCATGTTTTTTCGTTTTCTTTGGCGTGCTGCTACGAGTCTTTTTGTCATCTTGTAGCTCTATTTTTTGTCCGTTTTCATGACATCGGAGAGCTACGGGCTGGACGCCCCGGCGGCGCTTAGGCCTAAAAGCTTCTAAATAAGCATAAGCATAAGCATACCGCCGCGATTCAGTGCACTTCTGATGGTGCACGCAAGAAAAGCAGGGCGCGTTTACGCACTTCTGATGGTGCGTGCAAACGCTACGCTGCGGCGACCCAGTGGTCAACAGCTCATGTTTCGTGTCTTTATACTCTCCAGCGGTGGTAGCAGCCACCAAGAGCCTGTACAAAGTTAAAGACTTACGCACAGTAAATATTATGTACGGCGCGAATCGCCGAGCACTCCGCAGCAAGAGCACTAAATGAGTTATGTTATGCGTGACCCTCGCGATTCGGTGCACTTCTGATGGCACATGTGGTAAAGCGATTGGCACCAACGCACTTCTGGTGGTGCGTCAGTAGAATCGAAAAACTGAAAGCGGAATAGCATAAGAGAAAACATAATGCGCTAGTGCTAGAACCAAGTGCAATGACGTCGATGTTATGGATCTGTAATAGAACTAAGCGAAACGACGTGGGCGCTAAGGGACTACATCTACGGAATTTTTTGGTAACCTAGCGCGGCGGCAGGTGGCCTTCTTACTTTTTTGTTTTCTTGATGTCAAATAAATGATTCGCTTGAGTGAATGTCAATATTTCTTTCCTTAGCGTTTCAACTAACAGCAACACCTCACCCATTTTCTCAACAAGACCCGCGTACTGCTTCTCGAGACATGTGGCAGCCTCGGAAAAAATAATCAGCGCGTCGTCGTCCGTAAATTTTCTCTTCGTCGCCACGCAACCTTTGCTCGTGTTTATCCAAACGAAAAGCGCAGCCCACCACCTCGGCACTGGAACAATATTCGTGGCCCGCCCCGCTTCCTCGTTCACCGGGCCTGCTTCGCCGCCCGCTGTCAATGCAGATGCCAACTCCAACCGCAAATCTGCGCCGCTCATGTCAGCTCCCTCCCGCGTGCTGCGCGCGGACTGCGACCTTATCAAGAGGAAAAATCCCCACTCCCCATATCGCAAACGAAACTTGTGATGGTGTAATTTATTGCTAGAAGCCCAAGAGACGCAGCTGTGGCCTCGTTTGCAGGCAATTCGTCATGCTGTTTCCCAATATCAGCTGTCTCCTGTCATGCTGAAGATGCAAGGCTTTCGTCCCACGCCACCCAGCACTACAGTCCGCATCTTTTTCCTTCTACCATGACAAAACGATTTGTGTAGACAAATCCCGCATCACAGACTCCCATTTTGATATGGGCAGGGGGGATTTTTCCATTCGATAGACCTCCGCGGCCCCGAACTACGCGGCGGCGACCGATTTCCGCGGCGGGGCGTGCTCCGTGCGGACCGCGACCTCCGCACCCCGGTAGTTGTACGCGGCGACGGCGACGCGGCGGCGCTCACCGGCCCCACCGCTTTCCAGGCTCGGGTGATAGCGGCCACGCGGTCTGTCGTCGTAAGTGGTAGTTATTCAGTGCAAAAATCATCCCTGGATGTCTGGAAGACGACTCGGAATCTGTCATGACAGGTCTGCTCGAGCTCGACCCAAAAATCTGTATTGCATGACCTCTTTTACGACCCCTCAACCCATAATCTGTATTGCATGACCAGCAACATTAAGGGGACCCACTTTATTTGGTTACAACCCGAAGACAACATTTCTAGTAGAGTAGGCATCGAAGAGCCTTCTCGAAACTTCAGCTGATGCTAGCGCCCGCATTCCAACTCCAAACCCTCGAGGCGTCGCGTGGGTGATGCGAAAACTGCATGACAAACCTTGGCCTTGCACTCTTCCAGAGAACCCCGACATTATATTTGCAGAGAATA
>JACKZZ010007553.1_pt1 | contig 24931 bp, 30 predicted proteins | sample 8027871 | NCBI WGS metagenome assembly JACKZZ01 (sample SAMN15724774, study PRJNA655200) | protist metagenome | isolation source: fluorescence activated cell sorting (FACS) single amplified genomes of... | place: USA: West Boothbay Harbor, Gulf of Maine | collected 2000-07-19 | reverse complement strand
ATTGAAATTATTCAATTATATATATAATCATAATATTTTCCAACCAGGTACACATGGTTCTTCTACACATGGTGGTACATATAATATAATAAAAAACTTACGTAAAGATCATATACCATTATGTTTACTTTTACAAAATAAACCAAAATTAGTTATAAAAATTAAAAATATTATGAATTGTCCATTTATTCCTGCTGGGCTAGGTTTGGGATGCAGTGCTGGAGATGATGATAATGATAGTAATGGTACGAGTATTGGGAATAGTAGCCCACAAAGAAAACGTAGAGGGATGTTACGTGGTAGAAGTAATAGCCAAACAAACATAAACACTGATTCAAGTGGTAATGGTACTATGAATGGCTACGATGCATATAAGACACTTGGAGAATATATGAAATCTATTCACTTAGGAACATTATATGGTAAGAAAGGTAGTCGAGTACCCGGTAGACCATATGTATTAATAAGTAAGAAATATCAAATGACTTCTAATGAAATTCAACAATTACAAGAATCACGTGCAGCTGTAGCTGCTGCAGCTGGTAATGGTGATGGTAATGGTAATGGTAATGGTAATGGTAATGGTAATGGTAATGGTAATGGCGGTGGTGGTGGTTCTGATTCCAGTACAATTGATAATGATGACAATTCTACTTTTGACATTGACAATAATAGTGTGTCTGTGTCTGTTGATACATGTGGTGACGAATATGAATATTCAAATTCAAATTCAAATAGTGATAGTCGTAGTAGTAAGAAAGGTATCCCACTATTTCAAACAAAATGGCCACATCGTATTCATTTTAAATCACCAGGTAAAAATACATGCTGCAAAGAAATAGAGATTAACACTTTAACTGGACGTTGCAATGGTTTGGGTAACATAGACGGGTTGGATGTTGATGATACATCTACAGGTACTACCAGTGATATTTTAAGTGGACATAGCCGTGGGATGTTACGACGTCAATCCAGTTCCCATAGTAGAAGACAATCAACTTTTCAAAAAATTAAAAATAAGTTTACTCCTATCGCTAAGAAAAAAGCCAAAACAAATATTAATAATGATGATGTATCCCATTTCCCACTTGAGATCTCACATGATATGAATGATCCAGTTATGAAAGGAAAGGGTATATATAGTACATGGCGTCCATATAATAATGCAAATGATTCTCAAATGGATTTCGAACAGGAATTTGAAATTGATTTGTCAGGTTATACTCGTACTGCACTTATCGGTAAGTTAAGTTTTGCTTGCTTGCTTGCTTTTTCTGCTCTGTTCTGTGCGTATGTCTGTGACAGTGTTTGGTCTGTGATGACAATGTCATTTTGCTATTGCTATTGCTATTGCTATTGCTATTATTGCTATAGCTCTTTTGTTGCCAATTGTCTTCTGTTATTTTTTTTTTCTAACTTTCGTCTCACAATTTACACTTACACTAACACTTACACTTACGCTTACACTTACACTAATACTTACACTAACAGCTATGGTTGACTTCTTAGTCAAAAATGAATCAATGAAGTCAGCAAATGCAACATGGGGTCCCAAAGCTGCAGCTATTGCCCATAATGCCCAAATCACATATGAAAATGCATTGAAATTGAACAATTTACCTACAATTCTGTTTGAAGGTAAGTACGCCTTACCTTACTGGATTGTGTTGAAGTAGTAGTAGTAGCAGTAGTAGTAGTAGAGTTCGTTGTCTTGACTCCTTGAGATATAAGCCTAACTTTCCATTCCCACGTTTCCCACGTTTCTATGCATTAATTTTTTTTGATTACTCTTCTTTATTTTGGCCTCTCTCTCTCTCTCTCTCTCTCTCTCTCTCTCGTTCTCACTCTTCTTCATTTTTCTTTTTAGTTTATGGAGGAAATCCCATTCCAGGTGGGAACAAAGAAACCAATAGATTAATGTCATTAAAAAGAAGTAAACGCCGCGCACGTTCAATGAAAAGAAATAGTATTAATTTGAGTTTAGCTCCCAATGGTCTTGGGCTTGGTAATGATGGTAGTAGTAGTGGTGCTGATGCTGATGTCGAATTGTTACCATCGGAACTAGTAGGAACAAAAGAATGGGTCAATGAACTAACCCCACAACAATTGTCTTTATTATCAACGAAACAATTGAAATTATTGAACAGTGGGAGATTGTTCCCAGTAGATAATACTATTACAACTGAAATAATACCACCTACTATGAATAACCTAAATAATACTTCAGTAAATGAATTGCATCCAAATAGAGGTCAATTCCTTGGTTATTGTGAATTGCCACCTAGTGTATATTTGGCACATTGTTTACCTGGTAAAAAAGATCAGCATATTAAAGGTAATTATATTGATACACAGGGACAAATACAAAAGGAAAAGGAAAAGGAAAAAGAAAAGGAAAAGGAAAAGGAAAAGGAAAAGGAAAAGGAAAAAGAAGCTACTACTAATACTACTACCACAGCCGCAGGTGATAATGATAATGATAATGATGGTGATGGTGATGGTGATGGTGACCGTTTTCATTTAGATGCTGATGATGATGTCGGGAATGTGTACAAGTTCCAGATTCAATTACACGCTGCTTTTGATCTACCACGCATTGATCCAAGATTCAATCCTAAGATCACAAATTTGGTGAAGCAACAAATTGCAAATGGCATAGGAAGTGATATTGAAGTCCCTCCAGGGGCACCAGTATTGTCATCACCACTCTCACCATTATCAAAAAAAAAGAAAAAAAAAAAGGGTACACTTAGTAGTACTAACACAGTGAAAGTTCCCAATGCAGTTGAATACAAAGAAGATATGGAATCTATACCCATCCCGTCAGTTTATGCAATATTATATTATAATAATAGAGAGTTAGGGAGAACTAAAATCATTCATGAGGATGTTTCACCATTGTGGACTGAGGTAAGTTAAAATATAATTACAAATACAAATACAGATACAGATACAAACACAACTGTAGCTACAGCTACAGCTGTATAATTCATTCATTCCTATTTACTTATTTCTTATTTTATTAACTTCGATTTCTCTCTCTTCTCTATGTCCCACTATGTTTCTCACTCTATATCCCACTTCAATAGGATAATGTTTTTAATTTTTATGTTCCCAATTTGAAAACTAACGGATACAAATGCATGAAAGATGAAATAAGAATTGAGTTTTGGAACGCTGCTACAGATAAACATAGTTTAGGAGCTGGTGACCATAAAATCATTAGCAGTAGCAATAGCAATGGCAATGGTAATGGTAATGATGGGGACATTAGTGACAGTTTTGGTACTGAGTCTTTGGATATTGCTCCCATTCCTACTCCTACTTCTACTTCATTCGTTCCTACAGGAATCATGGCTGACCCCACAATGCCAGAAGCTTCGTTCTCTACTACTACCATTATGCCATCCAATGATATTGCAGATTCTAAGTTAGCATCTGTTACTATTATTGCGGAGGAAACGGAACAGGAAGCTGCTACTGCTACTGCTAAAGCTAAAGCTACAGCTAATACCACTACCACGACTTTAGAAATACAAGAACAAGAAAAAGAACAAGAACAAGCACAACCAAAAAAAATATATAAACAATTTTCAAAATATACAAATACAATTACTAACGGTGGTTATCTTGGTTGTGTTTCATTCAAATCACATTCATTATTAAAGTTTTTACATTCTGCACCAGGTGTACCACGAACAAATATAAATTATAAAAGAAAAAATGATGGTACTACCCATGTAGAACCCTATACAACTAGTGAGATTGAACGTGGAACTTTGAACAAAGATGGAAGTTTTGGTGATCCATATTGTAATTATAGTGAAGTGTATAAGTGTGTCCCTGATCCCACATTGACTGAGGATGAACAAGAGGAACTAGGTATGTAATGATAATGATACTGACACTGATACTGATACTGATATTGATACTGATACTGATACTGATACTGATACTGATACTGATACTGATACTAATACTGATACTGGTACTGATACTAATACTGATACTTACACTTACACTTACTCTTACACTAACACTTACACTAACACTTACACTTACACACAGGTATGATCATTCAAGGAGGAGCGCAAATCAGTCTTAGAAGATTGGAATTCAATTCTATGCAATTGCTAGAAACAGAATCTGCCAATACTAATACTAATACTAATACTAATGCTAATACTAATGCTGTTGATGATGTTACTAATAATATAAATAGAAATATAAAATCAAGTACAAGTACATATGTTGACAATGCTATTAGCGATATTGATTTAATTACATTACAAAATAAAATAACAAAAGCAACAGCTGGTTTTCAATTAAGTTTAATATCTGATATAGAGCGTGCTAAACAAATTGTTAAAGATAATGGATATGAGACAAGTGTAAGTATAATGCACTGAGGTATAATGTAGTGTAATGTAATGTAATGTAATGTAGTGTAGTGTAGTGTAGTGTAGTGTACTGTTGTAGTGCTGTTATCATGGATTTTACTGTTTTGTGTGGGAGTTTTACATATCCTGTCTAGTGCAATGTACTATACTAACCTCGTTACAATCTATCCTTCTCCTGCTTCCACTCTTACTCTTACTCTTGGTCTTGGTCTTGGTCTTGGTCTTGGTCTTACTGCTACTGTAGGTAAAATGCAAAGAAAATGACAAAGGTGAAATTGTAGTTGTACGAATTGCTTCATCGAAACAGGACGTAGAAGATTACCAGGAACATTTGCAGGCGCTACAAAATAGTAAAAATCGACGTAAGTAGAATTAGAAGTAGAAGTAGTAGTAGAAGTAAATGTGTAATGTCCACTGTGCGATGTGTGATGTTTGATGTTTCTGCAGTTGTTTGCTATTGCTATTGCTCATGATATTGCTATTGCTACTGTTAGTGCTTCTATTGTACTCGTACTTGTATTTATATTTGTATTTATATTTATATTTATATTTGTATTTGCTGTATAATCCTAACACTCACTTCCTTTTTCATCCATTTTCACTCTCACTAACACTTACGGTCTTGTATTGTCTTGTCTTGCCTTTTCTTGACGTGTCTCGTTTGGTATCATCTCATCTGGCTTGGTATGATTTACAGGTGAAATACATTCTCATTTACAATCATCAAATAATGAACATAATAAAATCAATCCAAGTATAAATTTTATGCCACATACACTTTTATTAGGTCCTGATACACGATCAAATAATGGTAGTAGTAATGAAGGTATAGATATTACTGATAATTATAATTGTGATAGTTTTGGTAGTATTCTAAATATTGTTACACATATAAGAGATGAATTCTTAGAAAAAAATGAACCAGAAATTTCTGCAAAATATTTGTCAAATCTTTTGGCTGTGTATAATGCGTTAACTACTGGTAAGTTGAAGTTGAAGTTGAGGTTGAAGTTAAGCGATTTGGACTTTTTTTAATTTTTTCTATGGTGTTGTGTGTATTCATTCAGATTTGAGAAGTCCAACACAGTCACAGACACAGAGAAATACAGACACAAAAACAGACACAGACACAGAGACTTAGTTATGTCCCACCTCACACTACTATACTAACCCTAACCAAAACAATGCCTCTACTTCATTTTTTTTTGCTGTTTGCTGACATCTCACTCACACTGCCACTCACAGACCCTCCCACCAAGGACCATAACTACATCAAACCAACCGATGAAGTAAGGCCTCGTTGTGGAATTGCATACTGCGAGGGATGCTATAACCGTTACAACAATGATAAGATCCCATGTATCGCTAAAAACAGAACGATAGGTATTCCAAGGTTATTAATGCAGCGTAAGTACCAATACCAATACCAATACCAGTACCAATACCAATACTGATGTACTCACTACTTACAGCTGTCATCATTTGCTTGTGCTTGTGCTTGTGCTTTTGCTTGATCAGTGATGTACTTTTGACTTGAATTTGATTTACTTAAAGTTTTTTTCTCAATAATAACATCATTCCCACATTTCCATCCCACATCCACACACACACACACACACACATGTGGCATCTATATCTATATCTATATCTATATCTATATCTATATCTATATCTATATCTATATCTATGACTGAAGGTACAAATGAAGACAATGAAGTCTATCCTTTCAATTTTGGAATTAGATTGAGGAAGACACCAATCACTGCAGTTATCAATAACACTAACTTCAAGCCAATACCAGGCGATATGCCTAAAATTGTCAATGGTAATGTAACGAAGGAGATTCACCATCACCATCACCATCACCGTCACCGTCATCATCATAAAAACAAGGATAGTGATACTACTACTAGTGCTGTTGCTGTTGATACTAGTGATGGTGTCAATGACATTATCAACGAAGAAGAACAAGTAACAGTGACAAATAATGATTCTTCATCTTCTATGAGTATGGAATACATCACCGACCCAGACGTAAACACACACTTGTACTTCCATTGTTTAGCGAACGACAAATGTCGTAAGTGCATCTACCCTCGCACTACTTACTACCACTTCTACTGTCGATGCTGTCGATGCTGTCGCTACTGCTGCTGTTATTACTCTGCTATTACCAATATAAGTCCGCTAACGTTCCACTCTTACTCATTTCCACGCTCACATTACCACTACCACTCACAGGTAAGAACAAAAAATCTTGTGGTCTCATAGAATACGACTGTCGTGAGTATCTACCGACCAAAACAGTGAATCACTTGAAAGGCACTATCGCTGGAGTTCCCATCATACCGTACAAACCCACATTTAGTGAAGTTATACAAGAACATTTGGAGCAGCATCACTGGAACATTCTGGTAAGTATAAGTACACCGTCACACTTACATCTATCTATACCTACATCCGTATCAGTATCAGTATCAGTATCTGTATCGGTCAACAACAACAACAACTTTTAACCACACCACATTTACTCAATTTACACTACACCTAACTGCAAACACTCCCATATACTCAACTACCCACATCCCAAATATCCCACATAGGTACAATTTAATTATATGAATGAAATAATTTATAATGAAAGACATAAAAATATGGAATTGAAAAAACAGAATGCATATGAAATGCAAGCTATTGGTTATGGTTCTGGTGGTGCTTTACATATAAAAACTAATACTGGTCAAATTCATAATGATATTAGTACTGTTACTAGATGTAGAAGTATAGATACAGATACAAATGCAAATGGTGCTGTTTCTGTTACTTCAAGTGTCACTAATCATAAAAATAAAAATAAAAATAAAAATATGAAGAGTTCAATGTCCACTTCTCAGTTGTCACCCATTGGACGTGAAGAAGCTACTGCTACTGCTGCAACTGTAACGAAAAATAAAGGTAGCCCTTTGAAAAGATCAAAGTCACCCCTAAGGTCCCATGAAGCACCAGAACCATCAACAGGAGTTGGTACAAGTACAGGGAGAAGTACAAGTACAAGCACAAGCACAAGTACAAGTACAAGTACAAGTAAAGTTACAGGCAAAAATGGCACAGTTCAACCCAGATCAATTGTTGGAACAAATATCATTGCATCAACAACAAAATCAAGTATAGCAGTGGGACCCATCGCCAAAAATAATAATATTGTGAAAATTATTGGTGGTGTTGGTGTTGGTGTTAATGGTAACACAGCAATGGGTAAATCTCATACAAATGCAAATGCAAATGCAAATGCAAATGTCAGTATAGATAGAGAGATTAATGGAATATCACCTGCTGGTAGTGGTGCAAAAGCAGCACGAAGTATAAAATAAAAAATAATAGTAATTGAATATATGCATGCATGCATGTGTGGATGTGCGGGAGGTTAATGTAAAGAGAGAGACACACACACACACACACACACACAGAGAGAGAGAGAGAGAGAGAGAGAGAGAGAGATAGTTTCAAATTTGTTTGTTTGTTGAAATTGATGTACAATAATGTAAAGGGACATAAAGAGACATAAAAAAAGATAGATCTGTTTCGCTACTGCTGGTGCTAGTACTTTAAGCTGTATGCGCGCTATTCGCATCGTTTACATCGTCTACATCATCCACATCATACTCTTCATGTTCATGTTCATGTTCATGTTCATCGTGCTGTTGATGTTGATCCCATCTACCTTCACTGTCATTCAATTCTTTCAAATCATTCTCATCAAATACATTATGTGTTAACCATGGATGTTGTAATGCTTCTATGGCTGTAGGACGATATTTGGGATCTAAATTTAACATACTTCTTACAAAGGAAACAAATAATCTCTCATCTTTGTTTTCAAGTGTGTCATATTTAGGGGACTGGTATAATAAATGTTCCAAATGTAAACGTTTTTCAAGTTTAGTTTTTTTGGGATACAATAAATTGTATACTACTTCTACATCTACATCTACTTCTCCTTTTCCTTCGTCTTGGCGGTGATCTTGGCTTTGATCTTCACTGCTTCTAGCTTTAGATACATTATCTTCATCAATACTAACATCAGTATCGGTATCTGTATTCGTATCTGTATTCGTATCATTAGTTGTTTGTTCTGGTACAGGTATAGGTACAGGTACAGGTTCTGATACATGTACTTGATGCTCATTTCTGTCATATACAACATGATTGATAGTATAGTAGCGTGGTGTGTCCTTGCCATTGTCTAAAACGTGGGTCGGGATTGGGCCCAGGATCGATTCTATCCTACACAACATTGTCTGTATGCCTTTTGTAAATAAGGGTGGGAGCGTGAGTGGGAGTGTTTTAGAAGATTAGTAATGGGTGGTAGTGGTAGCGTTAGTGTTAGTGTTAGTGGTAGTGTTAGTGTTAGTGGTAGTGACAGTATTAGTGACAGAAAATGGAAATGTAGAGTTTAGTGGTAAGTGGCTACTATGAATGTAACGGTCAGATCAAAGCAATCAACACAGCTCAACACAAGGAAATCATACCCAGGAACAGGAACATGAACATGAACAGGAATAGAAACAGATACATGTCATAGTAACAATCGCAATTACAATCACAACTACAGATACAACTACAACTACAGCTACAACTACAGCTACAACTACAGCTACAACTACAGCTACAGCTACAACAACAGCTACAACTACAACTACAGCCACTTACTATCATTTTGGAATAAGACATATCCTGTCAACATTTCAGCGATCACACAACCTAGTGACCAGATATCAATCCTAGAATCATATTTATGTCCAAGTATCACTTCTGGAGCCCGATAGGACCTTGATTGAATGTATGTACCTAGTGGTAGTAGTAGCGGAAGCGGAAGTGGGAGTGGGAGTGGAAATGACCGAATAAGGGAAGGTATCGAGGTTAGTGAAAGAGCTAGAGCTAGAGTTGTAGTTGTTGTTGTCGTTGTAGCATAGACAAACAGATACATCCAGACACAGACACAGACACAGACACAGACACGGACACAGACATGAGCATAAATAAAATAATGACAAAAAGTCAGATACGATACGTTACTTACTTAATTTGTCTGTAGTGTAGCAGCTACTACCAAAATCAATGAGCTTAACTAAGCACTTGGAATAAGATTTCATTAATATGTTTTCTGGTTTGATGTCACAGTGCTACGTGTATGTGTATGTGTATATGTATGTGTATGTGTATGCGTATGTATGTAAGAGGTAAGAATTGGGAATAGGTTAGTGGGAGATAAAAAACAGCTCAGCGCAGTCCAGTACACTGCACTACACTACACTACACTACACTACACTACTACACTACTACACTACTACACTACTACACTACTACACTACTACACTACTACACTACCTAAAATACATATGGCGTACTTACCAACAATCCAAGTTCATGTATAAATTTCAATGCAATTAAAATTTGTTTTGTTATTAATTTTATTCTAGGTAATACAAAATATGGTTTTTGTCCACTATCTTTAATAGCTTTTTGAAATTCATATAAATTATCTCTTAACAATTCAGTTACTATATATATATGTTCTTTATAATAAAAATAATCAATTAATCTTAATATATTGTATTTGTCAGCAGCTGCATAACTGTTATTATTACTATTACTATTACTATTACTATTACTATTACTATTAGTAGAGCCATTGCCATTGCCATTGCCATTCCCAGCGGATTCAGATGCAAGCGTAGCATGAGTATTAATATACTGTAATAATTTTATCTCATCCAATGATTGATCAAAATAATCTTTCCCATATTTTATGATTTTTAAACAAACCCATTGATCTCTCTCTCTTTCTTGCTCTCTTTCATTTCTATTTGCATTTGCATTTGATTGCTGCCCTTCTACTTGCTCCTGCTCCTGCTCCTGCTCCTGCTCTTGTGGTTGTTGTTGTTGTTGTTGTTGTTGTTGTTGTTGTTGTTGTTGTTGTTGTAAATTGTTGTTGTACTCTATAGCCTGTAAATCACATGCTTGTATTGCTGTACAAAATGCTGCCTGACCTAACACTTCATCAACTTCATATCGACCAGCAATTACACTTCCTATTTGTGGGATGTAGTTACCTATTATGTTTGTTATATGGATATTTTTTTTGAGGTGAGAGTACAGTAGGAGTACGGTGGTAGTGAGCAATAAAACGATTGAAGGTTAGTTTAGTTAAAGTCAAGGGAATAGAACAGAACAGAAGAGAACAGAAGAGAACAAAGCAAGTTTGATTGTAAAAATCAGCAGAGACATGCCAAGCCAAGCCAAGCCAAGCCAAGCCAAACCAGGACATATCCAAACAGTAAAAGAACGATAGAAGAACTACACTGAACTACAGTGTGCGATACCATACAGTTACTATCAATTTCACTATCAGCACTTGATCAAACTTTACTTTATTTGACTGTACTTACTATTTTGATTTTCCTCAAATCCAGTTTTAAATGGTTCAAAAATGATTTTTAATTGAAATGTATTATATTGAGTGACATTATCTGGCCCGTAATAAGAATCTTGACCCACAATAGGAACATTTGTTTTTATTTTTATTTTCATATCATTTTTCTTTTCCTTTTCCTTTGTAAATGGTATTGCTGTAAATGTACCAAATGTACCTACTGGTTTGTGTGTAGTGTCATCGTTATTGTCACTAGTAATAGTACTAGTACTGGACGTGGAAGTGGAAGTGTCCCTGTACTTGTACCTATCAAGAATTTCTTGCTTCTTAGAAGAAATAGGAACATTTTCAATTTCAGCAATATCAATATCAACGCTAGTTACATTGATTTGTGTTTGTGTTTGTGATTGTGATTGTGCGGTGTGCTGCTGTGATTGAACTTCCAGAGATGGTGGTTTTGGTAGTTCTAATACAAATGACTCATTCAGATTTCCATCATTTCGAAGATTGTCAATATCAGCATCAGCATAAGCATTATCATTATCGTCAGCAGCGAGAGATTCGAGTAATGGTGGTGGTGGAGGTAATAACGGATGTTCCTGTTCCTGTTCCACTTGCTGTTCCTCTTGTTTTTTGTTGTTTTTTGCACTATTGAGTAGTGCTGTAACTTCTAGCACATCATCTAGGATGCCGTCGTCCTCATCCTCTGAAAGGGACTCAGACTCGGACTCGGACTCTGTCTGGAAATCATCATCATCATCATCATCGGATACAGAATTGACTAAACCAAGAGGATATTCACCACCACCACTACCACTACCACTACCACTACCACTACCAGCCTTGTTTATCTCTAATTTTAATTTTAACTTCTTTAACTTATTTTGATTCCATTTTTTTCTTAAATTTTTTTCATTTTCTTCTTCCATATAAAAAAATTGTTCCTCTGTTATAGGAACTTGTATCACCCCGATGTCGTGGTCATTATCCCATTCGTCATCATCTTCATACTCGACTTCATCATATTCATCAACATCATCATCATCATCATCATCATCATCATTATCATTATCATTATCATTATCATTATCATTATCATTATCATTATCATTATCATCATCATCATCATCATCATCATCATTGTCTATATTTGTTAAACCTATCTGTGCTTCAAAACTTGATGGTAATGATAATGATGGTAATGGTGGCTCGTTTTTAACACTATCAATCTTTGTTACTTCTATCTCATAATCAGCAATATTATCACAATTCTTATTGTTGGATGCAATAGAATTAGTAATAGGTGGGGTTGTGTTTGTAGAATTATTCAGATCCCTATGCTCATTCATATTTGTATTTTGATTTTTAGATAGCTCAATGAAATCTTTTCCGTGTGACTTTCCATTCAGCAATGCTAATTTCTCAAGTAACAATTTGCCCTCTTTAGTTTCAAATGCTCCACGCCCTTGCATTTTTCTATAATTTTATTACAAAAAGAATTCTAGAAGGTACAAAAAACAACTTTTGGATTGGGAGGGATATTTATAAAAATTCCCACATTTTTTAATTCAACGTTTTGATGATGTTTTCACGAAGAATATTAAGTGGTACATCACGTCACGTGAATGTTAAGAGAATGATAACTACAGTGAAAAGTATGGAAGTACAAGAGTTTGCTACAATTATAAAAGAACCAAATTTCCATAAGACATATCAAGTTATAGATGTACGTGAACCAGATGAGTTAGCTATTGCTAATTGTGGTCCAGAAATTATTAATTTACCTTTATCGGCATCAAATATATGGAGTAGTGATATAAAATTAGGTAAATATGAGATATTAGACGGTAATAAACCAACTTTGTGTTTATGTCATCATGGTCGTAGAAGTATGATGATGGCTCAATTTTTAATTGAACAAGCTGATTATGAGAATGTATATAATATTGAAGGTGGCATTGATAAATATTCTATGGAATGTGATGCTACTGTACCTCGCTATTAGATTAGTTACGTGTAGTGGTAGTGGTAGTGGTAGTGGTAGTGGTAGAGGTAGTAGCAGTGGAGTTAAGTCCGAAATGCCAAGAAATTCAAATCAATTTGTTCATTTATATACAATTGAAATAATAAATACAATTATAACTACGTGTACATTTTGAACTCCCTTTATTCCCTTCCTCCCTGCCTTCCTTTTCAACATGTCATTGGTAAATGATCCTTATCCTTATCCTTATCTGACTTAGTGACATTAACCAATGAACTATAATTATTATAACCTAAACCTAAACTCATACTTATAGGTATCACTACCAATAAGAGAGTTGGTTTAATATAATTTGTTGTGATTGATGATACAAATGTTAAGATAAGTATATTACCCATACCTGTACATAAGCGTACATATATATGATATGTAAATCCGTGAATATAAGTATAAATATAAATGTATTTGATATGGGTTAGTTACTACTGTAAATGTAAGAACAAAACAAAAAAAAATGGCAAACACATGACACAAATAACACATACCATCCTTCACAGAAAAAAAAATACTGAATATAAATGACATAAATAAATGCATTATAGTAAAGATGATAAAATCGTTTTGATTAATAGAAAATGGATTTTCAAATTGTGAACCTAATGTACCAAATGCGCTACCAATAGACATAATTATTAATGTGAAAATTTCTATATGTATTGTTAAATCTGTTATTATACCTAAAAAAAATCCCATCATTATTCCTGCTAATTGTGATCCGCATGGGCATGTATTACTAGCTGCTTCTACAGCTTTGTTATCATCATCATACGTATCAATCTTATACTTCATTTTTCTAATTTTTGAGAATTTCAAATCTTTTCAAATCCGAAGTAAAATAGAAAACAAACTCAATACGAATTTATGAAATTTATGCAATAAACACTTATTCGTTCTCTTTTAGTTTTCACGAGTTCTCAATATGAACTACAAGAGGAAACTTTGGGGTGGGATGATTATGCAAAATTTGGGACAGAAAACGTTTACTCATATTGCTTCTCTTCTAGTGTTTACGCTTCTTCTATTTCAAAGGAAATATAGTTTCTCTTTACATTATACAAATAAGCACACGCTAATTTGTAAGTAATATACTAGTTGTATCGAAAGAAGATATCTTAAGATGAGATTTATAAATTTATTGATTACTCTTGTAATCTTAAGTATAATTCAAAGTGTATATTCTGTATGCCAAATTCAACCAGATCTAACAACAGGTGCTGTAAACATTGGTGTTGGTGTTAGTATTAACACTAGTGGATTTGATTCATGTACAGAATTAAAACTTTTGACATTCTCACCAAATTCAGGTAAGTAGAAATAGACGTAGAGAGAGAGAGATATTCATTTATTTATGCACTTCAATTCAATTTACTCCAGTGCACTTCCATAGAGCTGTAATCTAGTTAAGCTTATAGTAGTAGTAGTTAGTCGATATGTTTTCTCTTTCAGTTGTCGGCGTTGGTTGACATTCTTTAGCATTATCCGAATACTAACGCTAATAACCACATCACTTACACACCTAACTACTCACTCACTTACTCACCTTTTCCCACTATCCCCTATATCTAACACCAACACTAAAACTAACACTAACACTAACATTAAGGTCTTACGGATATTCCAGTCAATGCATTTAGGGGATGTTCTAATTTACAAAAAGTAACAAATTTACCAATTACTGTAAAATCTATTGGAACATATGCTTTTTATACTTGTACTGCAATGACTGGTATGTGTAATTGTAATAGTACTTGTGAACTTATTGTTCAATCAAGATTATTTTCTCACTTCTTTGCTATCTGTCAAATTGTTGTATAGTGAAAACTATACACTTTTTTTTTTGTTGCAGTGTTTGACTTTGACTGATATTTTCATATTCCAATCATGCATTTTTTTTTTTTTCTTGTCTTGTTGTATGATTTTTATTTTTATTTTAATATCATCAATACTAACACTAAAACTTAAACTTACACTTACACTTACACTTATTCTAACATAAAGATTTTACATTTGAATCAGGCACATCAAAATTATTAACTATTGGTTTAAATGCATTTCGTGGTAATAAATTACTATTGAAATTTATTTTACCGAAATCAGTTACAACAATTGGTAATAACTGTTTTAATGGATGTGAGTAACAGTATCGGTATCAGTAATATGTTCTATTCTTTTCTATTCTATTCTTCTTACTTTCGGGTTTTTACACTTTAACTTGTGTAACTTGTTCTTGTTCTTTCCACTAACTCTAACCCTAACCTTCCTCATTGTCGCCTCCTATTATGTTCACATCACCTACATCTACATCTACAGGTACTTCTATGAAAACTTTTTCTTTTGAAACTGGTACAGTTATATCTAGTATTGGTTCTGCAGCCTTTAGTGGTAGTGGTATAACTACTATAGAAATACCAGATACAGTTTCATCCTTGGCTTCTTCTGTTTATAGTAATTGTCTTAGTGGTAAGTAGATTAGATTAGATTAGATATAAAATTCATATACTACCATATATGATAGATACTTGTAGAAAAAGTTGTTGTTGTTCTAGTTGATGTCTGCTCTTTCTCTAACTAATCATGTACTACACTAACATCATTCTCATCCTTACCATCTGACCCAACAACCGACAATACAATATATCAATGTCCTTATAACATCAAAAACAACTATAGCAACAACAATCAAATTTGGTTTCTTTTCAACATTATCATATATTGGTACATCAAGCTTTAACGGTTGTTCAGCTTTAAAAGAAATCAAATTTCCAAGATCGATCACAAATATTGGTAAGTATAGTATAAGTATAAGTATAAGTATAAGTATATATCTTCAGATATTTAAAATGGGACAAATCCCATTTGAAATGTCCGACGTAAATAATAGACTTCTTTTTGTGGGATTAGGACATGTGACAATACATTTTGTACTCTAAACTAACTTCTAACACTCACACTTACACTTACACTTACACTTACACTTACACTTAACACTTACACGTACACTTACACTTAACACTCCCACTTACACTTACACTTACACTTACACTTAACACTCCCACTTACCTTTACACTTACACTTACACTTAACACTCCCACTGGTTTATGATGTATATATATATATACTTCAAAAGGTACATATGCATTTAAAGGTAATACAGACTTAAAAAAAGTTTCCTTTAATTGTGCAACTGCTGCTGCATCTGTGTCATCATTTTCATTTCAATCACTTGGGAATACATTGGTTAATATGACAATGCCTTCTACTGTAACTTATTCAGATGGTGCTGGTTTGCCAAAAAAAGTTCTCATACCAACATGTAATGTATGTTCACCCGGTACTATTAGTCCTACTGGTGATTCTGCTGCCATTGGTGGTTGTGTTGATTGTAAGTACGCATTACACTTATTTTTTCTCTTACTCTAACATACACCTGGTCTGGTCTGGTCTTATCTTATCTTATCTTTTTTTTCTTCTTTTACTAACATCATTCGTATTTATCAACCTTTCACCCATACTCATACTCATACTCATACTCATTCACACTCACACTCACAGGCTTAAAAGGTAGTTACAATACAATACCAGGAAATAATCGTTGTTCAGATTGTAATCCTGGAACTTATTCTTCATCTGGACAAAGTGTATGTACATTATGCCCATCTGGTACTTATAACATTCATAGTGGTAGTACAAGTGTATCATCATGTTCACTGTGTCCTGTTGGTAAAAGTTCTGAACCTGGTTCAAGTACATGTACTAATTGTCCTATTGGTACATATAATGATGTTTCTGATACTTCCAAATGTACGTAAAAATGATGTGATGTGATGTGATGTGGTGTGATGCTGTACATTGCAGTACAGAGCAGTACAGTGCAGTACAGTGCAGTATATCATTTCGTTTATTCTATATACATAATTTTCATCTTTATCTTGTTGTTTGTACATGTCTCTGCATCTCCACATCTCCGCATCTCTACATCTCTGCATGTTTGAATCTATACTTATAACTATATGTCTCTTCGTTGTATCACGTTTAATCCGAATCCTAACTCTCTCACTCCCATTTCTCTCACATCCTCTGATACTGATATGCATAGGTACACCATGTCAAGTAGGTTATTCTACTCTACATAGTGGTACTATTAATACTGGAAATGCAACACAACCGGCAAATATCTGTTCAGTATGTGCTGGTGGTTACATTGGTACTGCAGTTTATAGTAGTACCAAGTTCTTGAATACTGGATGTGAAATTTGTCCTATCAATACATATTCTTCGAGTGGTAATGGTGTATCTACATGTTCTACATGTACTACTGGTTATGGTACACTTGTATCTGGTACACCTGGTACAAGTTTAAGTGCATGTGATGTATGTGTTGCTGGCTTTTCAGGAATATCTACTTATAACAGTGCAACGACTACACTAGAAGGTTGTGTGAAATGTGATAGTGATCAATATACTCCCACAAATGGGAATAATATCGCTTGTAAAACTTTAGGTTGTCTTGATGTTGATGCTAATGGTATTGTTACTGTTCCTACATATATGACAACTTTCACATCTCAGGTAAGTATATATGTGTAGGTGTAGGTGTAGGTATAAGTATTGTACATTACTGTTTGATTACTGCATGATTTATGTATGTTTTGAGAAATCCAATTAACTTCATAAACTTGCCAACCCTAATCCTAACCCACACCACTTCCCTTCACTACACTACACTACACCACACTACACTACACTACACTTTTAAATAAGGCATTCAAAAATTGCGCAAATTTAAAAAAAGTCGAATTTGAATCAAATACAAATTTTATTACATTTCCAACTAGTTCTTTTGATAACAGCGGTCTAGTTAATATTACGATACCAGATAGTGTTACTACTATTGGACAATTTGCTTTTAGAGAATGTACAGATTTATGGGATGTTGTTATTAATACAAAGTCACAGTTAAAGGTTATCGATGACAAGTAAGTGATGTTCATAGTTTATAGTAGTTAAAGTAGTTAATAGTAGTTAATAGTAGTTAATAGTAGTTAATAGTAGGCGAATTGCACTGTTTAGAAATAACACATTTTTCGTTGTTGACTGATAATGACACTGACACTCAGGATTATATTGTATCGTTCACATGACTAACTAACCTTCTCCAAACTGTTAACATCCATATCAACAACCACAACCACAACCACTTCCATTCACTTACTATTAATAGTGCATTTCAAAATGCTTATAAAATTCATAAAGCACAACTTTATTTTCCAAGAACTTTACAAAGTATTGGTGATTATGCATTTTCTGGTACTGATAAATTACATAGTATTCTAGGCATTGTTTCGCCATCATCGCTAATTTCTATAGGATCTAATGCTTTTAGGGTTGCATCAACTGCTACTGGTACTGCTGGTCTTACTGGTATCTTTAATTTACCATCAAATGTACAATCAATTGGTTCTTTTGCCTTTTCTGGAACATACATGTCTGAATTCCATGTGTCTTGTAATAGTTCAGTGAACATTGTATCAAATGCATTTTCAAGTGCTAAAGGAACTTTTTCCAAAATATTTATTCCTAATACAGTTATATTTACAAGCCCACCCACATCTATTCCTACCCCTAGTATTATTCCAATTTGTAATGAATGTAAAAGAGGAACATATAGTAACAATATTTTTGGTAATGATGGTTCAGGTTCAAGTTGTACACAATGTGCACCGGGAAAATATGGACCATGGTCTGGTGCAAACAATATACAGACATTTATTGATGTATGTTATGATTGTCCAATGGGTACATATAGTAGTAAAAGTAGTGCATATAAACTTAGCGATTGTACATTGTGTCCTGCTGGTAAGTACGGTACTGTTACTGGTGGTACTAGTGTTGATGCTGCATGTTCATCATGTCCTCTAGGTACATATAGAGTTGCGGGTAGTGCTAATATTTGCATAAAATGTGCTGCTGGTACTGCTAGTAGTACACCAGAAGCTACTTTAGCAAGCGTATGCATTGCATGTACTCCTGGTACTTATAGTATGACCGATGGGTTGTCAACATGTTCCCAATGTCCCATGGGTAAATATGGCAATGCAACTGGTTCCAAACTCGCTAGTGTATGTATGGATTGTGATGCTGGAAAATATTCAAATATATTAGCATCAACAACATGCACTTCTTGTGTTGCTGGTACATATTCTATTTCTACTGGTTTAACAATATGTACAAAATGTGTTGAAGGAAAATTTAATTCTAATGTAGGTTCAACTATTGCTAGTGTTTGTCAAGATTGTCCTATGGGTAAATTTAATTCTCAACAAGGTGCATCAGTTTGTAATGATTGTAGTGCTGGTAGATATGGTACTACTACTGGAGGTAAACTTGGTTCATGCAGAAATTGTGGTACTGGTAAATATAGTACTATTACAGGTGCAACAACACCATCTGCATGTCAAAGTTGTCCTGCTGGTACATACAGTCTATTACAAATTGCGACAGAATGTACTAATTGTCCTGCTGGTAGATATAGTGATACAACTGCTAATACCCTTTTAAGCGATTGTATAAATTGTCCTATTGGAAAATATTATGGTGAAACTGGTGGTACATCATCTGGTGTATGTGAAAGTTGTGGTATTGGTACATATGGTACCACTGCTGGTGCAACTTCACCTAATACATGTATTAAGTGTCCTGCTGGTACATATAATGCCGCAACAGCTGGTCAAACTTTGTCTGCATGTACTAAATGTGTACCAGGTACTTATAGTAGTCAAGTTGGTCAAGGTGAAGTTGCTACATGTATAAAGTGTATTGCTGGTAAATATAGTACAAAAACTGGTGCAACAGCTGATACTGATTGTGTTGCATGTGCTGCTGGTAAAGCTAGTGATACAGATGGTGGAAATATAGAAACAGTATGTAAAACATGTTTGTCAGGTACTTATGCTGCTGTAGCTGGTTCTACTGCTTGTATTGATTGTCCTTCTGGAAAGTATAGAGATGCATCCAAAGATACAGATGCAAGTAAATGCGTTGATTGTATTGCTGGTACATATTCGACTACAGGAGGTAATACTAATTCAGGATTTTGTGTTAATTGTCCTGAGGCAACATATAGTATAAATACTGGTGTAACTGCAAAAAATGACTGTCTAGATTGTCCATTAGGTGATACATCACCTGCAGGTTCATCATTATTAGCTGATTGTAAAGTACAATCTGAATGTCCTGCTGGTAGTTATTTAGATGCTACCAAGGAATCATGCGAATTGTGTCCTGCTGGTTCTTATTCTGCTACTGCTGGTCAAAATGCTTGTACACAATGCCCTCAGGGTAAGTGCTTTTATCTTATGTTTATTGCTTTTTTTGTTTTAGCTGTGTTCTATAGCAGTTACTAACACTTCATATTAACGTCCCTTATATCTACATCTACGTCTACGTCTACATCAACATCTGATCCTCCTTACTTCTTTCCATACAATGGAAAATAAAACAAATTAGGTTCATATGGTACTAAAACTGGTCAAATATCTCAAATTGCTGCATGTATCGCATGTCCAAAAGGGACATACAATCCTGATTCTGGTGCAAATGCATTAGCAAAATGTTTAACATGTGTTGCAGGTACATACAATCCAAATACAGGGAAAACAGCATGTGAAGATTGCCCACCAGGTAGTTACAATACAAAAACTGGTAGTGAAGTATCAACTGATTGTATACTGTGTAAAAAAGGGACTTATAGTGCTGAATGGGGCTCAACCGAAGACTCATGTGAGCCTTGTAGTAAAGGTTCTTATTCAAAAGATGATGGTGCGTCTGTATGTACAACATGTGCTAAAGGTACATATTCTGATAGTACTGGTTCTTCAACTTGTACTGGTTGCCCTGCTGGTAAATATTCTGAAAATACAGGTAACACTGATTCTAGTAATTGTAGTCCATGTGGTGCTGGTAAATACAGTGCTAAGATTGCTGTAACTAGTAATACAGATTGTACATCATGTCCTGCTGGTACATTTTCTACTGAACAAGTTGCTACTTCTATCACTACATGTTCAAAATGCGTAGCTGGTAAATATGGTACTGAACCTGGTGGAAAGGATGACAACGCATGTAAGTACAGTAAAATGCATTTTTGACTGTTATACCGATCTTGGCTTACTCGCATTGCATTGCTTGCTATGTCTCTGTCTTTATTCTAACCACTCACTCACTCGCTCGTAATTATTCATTTCATTAACCAACCATGACATTAATCCCACACTTACACTTGCACTTTCACTTATAGGTACTTCATGTAAAATCGGTAAATCAAGTTCTACAGATGGTGCTAAGAAATCATCGGTGTGTCAAGATTGTAGCATTGGCAAATATTCAAATATTCCTGGTTCAACTACCTGTCTTTCTTGTCCAGCTGGTATGTGCTAGTTGTGTGTGGGATATGGGATATGGGATATGGGATGTACAATCTTCTTTCCTCCTTTATTTCTTTTTTTTCTTTACTTTGATTTTTTCACACTCACACTCAACCTGCTTACTAACTCGTAATTACACTCACACTTACACTTACACTTATACTCACAGGTACATATGGTAGTGCCGCTGGTGGTACAGATCAGAATTGTATTACATGTGGTACTGGTAAATATTCAGCAGAAACTTCTAGTTTATCTTGTACTCCATGTCCTGTTGGAAAATATGATTCTATTGGTGGATTATCTGTATGTACTGAATGTGATTCAGGTTATTATACTGGGATAATATCTGCTAAATCTTGTATAATTTGTCCTATAGGAACTTATTCTAATAAAGGTAGTAGTCAATGTACTTTATGTTCTCCAGGTACTTCAAATTCATTGGAAGGAGGTGATAGTGTTAGTAAATGTCTCCCTTGTGGTCCTGGGACATGGTCTAAAGGAGGCGATGTTTCCGGGTATGGAGCTACTAGTTGTGGTACATGTGGTATTGGTACTTACTCTGATCAAGCAACTAATGCAAAATGTGTTAAGTGTGCTCCAGGTATGTATAATCTCTTTCTGTCACACACGCACACACACACACATACACATACACAATCAAGCGAGCCTATATTACTCCTCTAAACTATCTCTAACCTCTCGCCTCTTTATTTCTCACGCTGACATTCACACTGACATTCACACTGATATTGTTTTTTCTCTCATAGGTACTTTTAACAATAATAATGATAATAACGTTAGCCCAAATGTATGTACAAATTGTCAAGCAGGTAAATATTCTGCATGTACAAATTGTCCTATTGGTAGTTCTGGTGGTACAACATGTACATCGTGTACACCAGGAAAATATTCATTAATGAAATCAACAACATGTAGTTTATGTAATATTGGTTACTGGAATAAAGAAGAAGGTTCAATTTCAGCAAATGATTGCGAAGTAAGTTAAATTATTATTTATAAAGGTTACTTATTTTTTCTTTTAGTTTTAGTTATGATGTGCTTTATCGCTGACTTAACCCAAACCCTAACTAACTTTGACGTTACTTTTACTCTAACTCACTCACTCACTCACTCTACTCTAGCCTTGTAATGCTGGTGACACAACTGCTACTACTGGTGCTAGTTCTAACACTGATTGTATTCCATGTGTTGCTGGTAAATACTCTAATACTGTTGTTGATAGCAACAACGGTAATCCTACACAAATTTGTACTGAATGTCCTAAAAATGAGTATAGTACAGATGGTAGAAGCCAGTGTAAAGATTGTGATCCTGGTTATACTACTAATAATGCAACTGGACAAAGTACATGCCTCGCTGAACAGACATATCGTGCTGCATTTGCTAGGGCTACTGCTGGTAAGTGACGAGTGTTTTTTTTTACAGTTACAGTTACAGTTACCGCTACTGTTCGTTTTTTCACTTTTTACTGTTTCTGACACTGTCAACGTCACTAACCTTTCGATTCAATTCAATTCAATTCCTTTTCCCCCCATCACACTTCTATTTTTACTTCTACTTTTACTTGTATTCTACTTGTAATTACACACTATAGGTGCACCAGTCGGTGCAATTCTTGGTGGAGTATTTGGTTCACTTGCTATTATAGCTGTTTTCTTATATTATAGAAGAAAAAATCAATTAGTTATATCTGAAGCTGCTACTAAGGCATCTTTATCGGCAATGACTGGTGAATGGATTGAAAAAACGAATGCTGCTGGTGGTAAATATTGGTTTAATACTGATACACATGCATCATCGCCAACTAATCCTAATGTTGCATCAGCTGCACCATCTGCTAATATTGGATTTGCTACTACTAATCCAATGAATAATAACTTATAGCTTTGAAATACAAAGTTTATAGTTTGAATGTAAATAATGATAATTCTAAATTTATTTTAACAATTGTACAACTAGTAGTAGTATATATAAGGTATGATTAGAAATGGAAATTTCTCACCTAGTGGTGGAAAACAAACATAATATTAAAATAAAATGGGTAGACATGTAAATAAAAATTAAATAAGATAAGGTTGAGATAGACAGATAGACAAACAGCTTCTGATCCTAATGTTGATGTTACTAGTGCTGATCGTAGTACTGTTCCAATACCAATACCAATACCAATACCAATATCAATATCAATATCAGTTGAAGTTAAGTTGTTTTTTTTATATCATTTTAAAATTAATTTCTGCAATAAGCTAAACTAAACTAAACTCCACCTACCATAGTATGGTATCCACCTACCTACATCTACATACTCATATCGTCGAGAATAAGAGAACCCACCAAAATGAAAATAAAAATAAAAAATGAGCAATTGCTAATGTTACCTTATTTCATATTCTTCTTTCAGTTGAGGTCGTAGGAATTGTATTGGTATTGGTTTCATTTTATCTTCTTTACGTATTTCTTGAATATATTTAGTGAAATCATCATAACATTTCACTGGAAAAGTATTATCAACAATTTTCAAAATATCACCAATTTTTATACCAAGTTTCATTGCATTGCTATCATTAACTACACGATCTACTTGAACATCTCCAATAATTCCATTGCCATTTTTATGAAAATCATCTCTTTTACAGCCTTTCACTAATGGAAGTTGAAATTCTAAGCCAAGTGTTGCTTCAGTAAATACAACATCAATCAATACATCCTTCTTATATACATCTGCATCTGCATCTATAGGTTTGCCTCCACATGTGAGACATAGATCGTACTTGCATGATTGGCAGAACCAACGCACTCCTCTTTTACGGGATGCGTACTCACACATTTTACCGTTACAATACCACCCAGCTGAATACCCTAAAAATTCATCTAAAAAAGTTTGGGCTCTCATATAGGACTTAGGTAGATATGCAGACACCACCATTGCGCAGCCACAACGTTTACAAGGGTGCGGCATAAAAACGGGTGCTATGCTATTGGGACCACCCCCAAACCAACTCCTACTAGTAACGTTGCTGGCATTCCATTTAGAGAGGTCACCATTGAAACTAGATGCTTCTAGGAACATGTTAGCCATTTCAGTGACGTTGCTGACATCCCATTTAGAGATGTCCGTATTGAAACTAGATGCTTCTTCGAACATGTGATACATGTCAGTAACGTTGCTGACATTCCATTTAGAGAGGTCACTATTGAAACTAGATGCTTTTTGGAACATGCAACACATGTTAGAAACATTGCTGACATCCCATTTAGAGAGGTCACCATTGAAACTAGATGCTTCTTGGAACACGGCACACATTTCAGTAACGTTGCTGACATCCCATTTAGAGAGGTCACCATTGAAACAAGATGCTTCTAGGAACATGCTAGTCATGTTAGTGACATTGCTGACATTCCATTTAGAGATATCCCCCTTAAACTCGGATTTAAAGAACATGAGTTCCATGTTAGTAACGTTACTGACATCCCACTGGGATATGTCGCCATTAAAATTGTAAGAACTACTTAAATACGAATTTACATAACCAAAAAGACGGTTCATATTTGTAACATGGGACACATCCCAATTACTAATATGCCCATAATATTCTAGTGCTCTAT
>JACKZZ010008916.1_pt1 | contig 24943 bp, 23 predicted proteins | sample 8027871 | NCBI WGS metagenome assembly JACKZZ01 (sample SAMN15724774, study PRJNA655200) | protist metagenome | isolation source: fluorescence activated cell sorting (FACS) single amplified genomes of... | place: USA: West Boothbay Harbor, Gulf of Maine | collected 2000-07-19 | reverse complement strand
CCTGTACACACAGGCTTATTTGGATCGTGCTGTATCGAGTACCTTTCGCGAATGCTGTCGCCCACCCACAAACTTCGCTATTGTTGGCTCCATGGTTACCAACACAGTCACACTGGCCCTCAGTGCAAAGCGACACAGACGGGCAGCCCTATCCGACATCGACGTGATTCACAACCCCCCGGAGACTCCAGTATGGTGTTTTCACATCAGAACTGCACTCACACACTTAGATGCATTTCTACATCACAGGCTAAGGGTGCCACGGGACCAAACTCTGTGCTCTAATTAGCCGCATAATCCTAATTAGAGCCTAATTCCTCATTTCGGGAACCTTGCCTAATTCGGCACCAAGCTTGGCAGAGGGTGCAATTTTCACAGTCAGAAACATGACAAAAAAGAAAGATCGTGTTTACTTAAGTGGTTTAGGGCGTGTGTCATTAGTTACTATACAGGCCCCTCAAAACACAATATTCATTCAGTGTGATTTGATGTTCACTCCGATTGCTAATACCAAAAGACATATTTGTTATACTGGGTCATTAAGTGCACACTTTCCGTCGTGAAAAGTGTAGCTACCTAGATAGACTCTACAATGTATAGCTATAGAAAATTATTGACTCAGCGATATTAGGAAACTATTACAAGTAGTACAATTACTAACAACTCATAACCCTGACGTGCTACTTCGTATACAGTACTAAGTATATCTACCACCCATACTTTGCTTGCGTTTCGGATTTGGTCTTCATCTGTCGACCCCTTGCCTCCAATAGGTCCAACTCCGATTCAGCTGCACTAAATGCTAATGAATTAATCTGGTGTTTTTTGTTCTGCATCTTAGTGGGTTGTGCTATCTGCTTATCTGATCCTGCTTTAAAATTGAAGGTACTTTGTAATTCCTGTTGTCTTTTTTGCTGCTCTAAATACTGTGCGTTGTCCCATTCTGTATGCTGTTGGACATCCACGATAGCAGCACCGTTATCTAGTGCAGATATATTTCCTTGGAGCAAACTAAGGTGAATATCACGCTCTCGTCTTCTATTAGTGGCGGCTTTGGACTTGGCGGGAGGGGCAGCCCTGCTTGTACCTTCCATGTGTCCACCCCTACATTGCTGGTGAGAAGGCATAGCCTGTTGTTGTTGCTGCTGCTGCTGCTGACATACGGCAGGGACAGGTGCAGATGACGACGGTTTAGCAGTGTGGGGGGGTGCATAGACAGGAAGTTGAGGGGCGGATGTTGGAGCGGTGCGAATGGTCGAGGCTACTGAGGAAAAAGAAGGTAGTGGAAATAAAGGCTTAGAGGTAGGCAGTTGATAAGATGGCTCGGGCGTAGGTGCAGATGCAGGAATGCACGATGGAGGAGGGGCAATCCGAGGGGCTTTCTCAGAAGTGTAGCGGGCGCTATCGTCCTCAGAAGAAGTATCGCTCGCATCTTCCAAAATGACATAAACATGATTTCCAGCAGAACACTCACTCATAATACTTTTTTCAACGGCGTGCTTGTCATCAACTAACGGCTCCGTCTTTTCAGACGTAGCTACATCTTGTTCGTTCGTTGGTTTGGGAAGCATTGACAACAACTGTAAAGCTGGTGACGGCTTATTGCTAGTTCTGGCTATTTTATTTGAACCATTACTTCGCTCATCATCTGAATCACTGTCTCTGTTAGTATCTCCTCGAGCAAGAGCCCTCTGAATATTTTCTGGCAAGAAAGAAATATCTAATTTCTTTCGCTTCTTTTTGTAAGGGCCTCCTTTACTTTTCTTTTGGGTATTGGCCTTCTGGGCAGGTGGTGGAGATGAACGTGCAGCTGAAGAAAAAAGCGTTTGATCTTCTGTGTCTGAATCGCTATAAGTCCCCAGCAGATCCATTGCTCAAAATATTATAATGGATGAAAGGAGTAAAAATAGAAAACAATAATCTACACCGACGGGTGGAGTAGACGTGTTTTTCGCAGGAAAGGAGGAATTGAACCTCTGTGCAGTTACGCACCCCAGGATTTGAAGTCCTGTCTCACCACCAGACGAGCTCATCCCTGCATTACACACCTGCACGAAAATTATGGTATATAATATCACTTGAAGCCTTGGATTTGTTTTTTTGTATCTAAAAAGACAACTTCTTACCTTTTTACAAAAGCCATGCGTGGGTGGAGTATTAGCGACATTATAAAGCTTGCTCTGTGCTGGGCCCTGACCTTATCAACTTCCACCCTTCTCACCGATGTTGGACCCCTTTCTGCCGTCCACTGCGGCTCCTCTAAATCCTATGCTTCTGCAACTATATTTGCATTTTTATTTGGAGCAGCGGCGTCCTCAGCTCCCTCTGGCTTGTTATTTTCAACGTTGGGAAGATATGGTATGTATGACTAAAGTGTAGAGTATGTGTTATATTTCTTGAGGTAATCCACTGCACAGGTGGGTTCACAATAGGTTGTTGTTGCCAATTTTTTGGATCAATATTGGGCGCGCTGTCCTTAGTGCTTCTTAATGTCCCACTTCTCTTGGTATCGTGTTTTATGATTGGTATAGGACAGGTAATAATGACTTCACAAGGATGATCATACAATGAGGATGATTGGTCTGTTATTGATTGTTGCACTTTTTCTTTTATTTGTTTAGGGACTCGGACAATTTTATAGGTTTGTAGGACAATCTTATTTTGTCGCCGATGAAAGATGAACTGTCTATTATGTAATATTTAGGTTTGCAGCTATTGATGTTTCATCGGACGATTTTAAAGATAGGGCGGTCACGTATGTGCTTAGTGGAGGTGTGTTGTCAGCTTTTCTTGGTCCTCTTACTGCTACATATACGGTGAATCTATTTCCCAGAGTATACGTCGGTTCTTATCTTATGATGGCTGTGTACGCAATATGCAATCAGATTATCCTTTATTATATTGATTTTCCTTCCAGTATGGAGTATGAGGACGAAGAAGAAGAGAGTGATGAAGATGTGGTGATGGTAAAATCGTCTCGTGTCACCCCTGCTGCTGCAACTACTAAGCTGCAATGTGATGAGGAGGAAGCAAGATACTACTCAAGTAGTAGTCTTGATCTAAAAAAAGAATGTGTGGCATTGACAAAAAGATATAATCGCTCATTAATTGAAATCATCACACAGCCGCTCTTTTTACTGGCTTGCAGCACGTCGACTATTGCTCATACGGTAATGGTCATGTTTATGGCTGTATTCACAATTGCAATGGACGATGCTGCCTACAGCTTCCAGGACATCTCCAATGTCATGTTATTACATCTGTTGGCCATGTTCCTGCCAGGATTTATCACAGGTTCCTTGATAGCTAGTTACGGAACATTTGCTGTTTCTGTTGTCGGTACTGTGTGTTTCGCATGTGCAGTGGTGGCACTTAGCGGTGAAAACTTGTGGGATTATTACGTTGGAATGATATTTGTTGGGCTGGCTTGGAATCTATCTTTTTCAGCGGGCACAGTTATGTTAACGTCGTGCTATATGGTAAGGTCCAAAGAATTTTATGAGTTGAGATCTATATCTATGCTTCATTATAGGACACGATAAAAATCCATTCTTTTAATAATTGAGTGCTATTATGTAGCATACTTACTATGTATGAATGATTAAATAATATTGTCATATGGGTTATCATATCAAACACCCCATCTAATCAATCATTTCCTTGTGACCTCTTCTACTCGTTGTTTTACAACAATCTCTATGTTCGTCTACGCAGCCTCGAGAAGCGGTGGTAGTGCAGGGTATCAATGACGTCGTTCTTTTTACAGTGTCAGGCGCTGGTAGCGTGGTGTCTGGATATATGTACGGCATGCTTGGCTGGTCGTCTCTACTTGTCTTAACTATTCTTATGGTATGTAATCTACGCATGTTTTTATCAGATGATTTTACCATACCCTGTAACATTTTTATTTAATACAGATGGCATGTAATGTTGCTATGGTGTTGATTCTATCGTATATATCGGATATTCATGGAGAAAATTTCAGAAGTGAGAGTGCTCGTGAGTCAGAAGACAAAAAACAAGAAGAATTCCGCACTTATTATGGTGCAGTTAATACCAAGCACAATAAACCTAAGGTCCCCACTGGGGGAAGCATTAGACAAATATGTACTGACGAGTTCTTTCTCGCGGATAGCAGGGCGAAGATTTGTACTAGTGAAGGGGAAAAGTATGTCGAAGATGATGAGTGCTATTATGAGGGTGACGATGAAGTAGATAGTTACGAGTCAGTGAGTATTATTAGCAGTAGAAGAAGTGATGGGATTGAGGATGTGTTATCACCATATAATGGGGAATATAGTAGGAATTGTCGATCTACCATGAAAATATCGTCTGCCCGTTCAATTGTGAGCAGAAGTAGTAGTCATACCACCAGTATCGACCAAGTTTGTAAAATGGTGTTTTAGTGATTTTTATGATGAATGTTACCTGCTTATGTTAAGCAAATCCAGCAATTGATTTATCTGGCTAGAGTTGAAGTTAAACAAAAGGATTTAGTCCTACGTGTCAATTACGTAACATAAGTGATAAACAATTGTTAATTAGTACTTCGAAGTATCTTTTACATAACACATAAAAGACTACATGCCGTAGTAGAAGTATCTTCAAGGGTGTTCGTTTGCTATTGAGGGTAGTGTGAAGAACTAAGATGTAACCCTGTAAACAGTTTTTTGTACTGTATAGAACTAAATCACTTGATAACTAACGATATTGCTTTGCCAGGTGATATAACAGAGCTGCCACTAGCTCTAGATCACGACGCTGGACTGTTGAAGTAATTAGAGTAGACATATAACATACAATAGTCTAGAGACACTTAAGGTGAAGCAATCGTTAGATAAATCGTATTAGTGATTATTAATTTGATATGCCACAACGATTCAAGATACGTTGTTGTATTCTATGATGAAATGAGAAACTCGAATGAGAGAAGAGCAAGATTTATGTTGTTTTTCACCTTTCTTTAATAAGAATTGATTACTTACCAAGTATGCTTAACCTAACTTTGCTGAACTATGTCAAACTCTAAGAAGCCACATTACTTAGAGCCTTCGATGAAACTTAATGAAAAGAACAAAGTGAGGGCCACTTTTTCCAAAACATTTTCTAAATATACCTCGAAAAGCCATAAAGTTACACCTTCAATCATGCTTTTGATATTCTCATACAGGGCATTTATATCATCTCAAACCACGCTATCATATACTAAGTATAGTAATTAAGCTACTTCAGTATCTTACTACTATTCTATCCTCTTTCAATACACGTATTGCTAATAATAATAGCTATAATTGTGATAAAATAATAGATTCCAGTAATGTACCTTTAGTATCGTTAACTTATTTTGGTAGCAGCTTTTTATTTGAGACTATACCCTGGTCTTACTAGTGTGTACTTTTTTTCTAGTAACATTAAGTGTTTACGAGGTGGTAAAGTGATTATTATCGTAATTAATTAACCAAGCTTTAAAACGACATTATCAGCATTGTCGAGTCATAGCTACTCCCTACTTTTTACCCCTCATTCCCACCCATCATCAGTATATGCTCTGACTGTCGTTTCAACCTCTTACCAACACTGATAACATGTGTTAATTTATGCACGAGTGATTGATAGAGAAGTATCGCTTCAAAATAAAAAGGGAAATAGGAGAGATGGGGTGTCATCTAGATTTACATTAAGTGTAGATCTGGAAGTAATGACTCCCACAGAATTGAGTGATGCCTTTGTTACTTCGAAAATCGTACTTGATGAACTAAAAAGCGGCAGAAGAATTCGTGCCACACTACTTGTATTTCGTCTTTAACATACCTGCCCAAAACGGCAAATTCTTTTCTTATATATATGTCACTATACTAGCAAACGTTACATCGGAGGTAAGAACTTCGCAAATTTGGTTTTCAGAGTACTTATTTTTCACAACTCAACATCTCCCCTCCTAAATTCAATGCAATGTGCAGCAGCTCCCTTATTACCACTCCCCAACTCCTCTCCTATGGAACGACCAGTACGATTTCCATCAAAAACCAAGAAGCCTGTCGTTCCTCTTTCCTCAGTCACTACTCGTCCCTCCCTGGTGAGCACACTCCGGAATAATCGCAGAACTCGTCGCCGTTTTCCCTCCTACATCAGCCCTAGTACATCACACCAACAATATCTCATCTCCTTATCCTCACACCTCACACCTCGATCTCTCACATTAATCAACTTTGATGAAATGACCAGCTCTGCTGTCCGTCGACTGTACGCTACTGCATCCTCCAACAGACATCAATTCGACACATGCATTAGCAGAAGGAGTTCCACTCGAGTTACCTACCTCCTGGAGAAGTCAGAGTTCCTAGTAGAATAATCGCAGGACTGCGCACTGGCTTTTAATTATTGTGCGGTGCCTTGACCCCCTGTAATTGAAGTTTAAGCTCTCTACATCTTAATTGCTACTTACTTAAATTTTAACATATTAGATAGATATTGTTTAGTTACTGATTACGGTAGCTACTGCGTAACAAGGCTAGTATCCAAAGTGTTAGCTAGCAAAACTGGCAATAACTTACATGAATTACATGTCTATATAAGTATTCATTGCATCAGTAGTTTCTGAGTATTAAGCATACGGTAATGGTTCTTAGGAATATAAGTATAGTTTCAAGCGTCTACTTTTTATTTGTCGTTGTTTTATAATTGTTCTTAAGTTGTCTATATGGCAATTAAAAAAGCTTTGGCCAATAAATCGTTAGTTACGACTAGCAGATGTAGTGCACTACTAAGCTACTACCTCAGTAAAGTCATCACACTTAAGTCTACAGATGGATACTCAGAGTTATGTGGTGATTCCGTACTGTCATCTTGTGCATCCACATGTCGCTGGGCGGCGGCAACCTGATTATCACGAAGCACATCCATACGAGAACGACTGCAATTGAACACAATCTGAAGCATTGCATCCAATGAGTCTGGGCAAACTAACGGCTGTGATGGGTTACCAGGAATTGGCCCACGAACTCGATCTTCACTGAAAGTAATCACATGCTCCTCATCTCTGTCCTCACTAATTTCAATGAATTCGGGAAGCAGTTGATTGGGCCGCTCCTCCGTGCCTAGTACCTGAGAAATTCTGCTATAAGGGGTGTCACGAGTAGGTGTTAAAAAAGGAGGTTCGTTAGATGCCTGAGAATGGGGCGGGGTTTCAGTACCACCGTCAGAGTTACCAGCTACGAATTAACGTTCCTTTTTCCTGGGTCTGTTGTACCCATCAAAGAAGATTCTATCACTGTCTGCAAGAGTGATGAATTTCGGGTTCCACGTCACTTTCCATACTGATTGTGCCTTATCACAATCCACCTTGACAAACTTTCGAGTCCAATCTGAAGTAGGAATATAACCTCCTGATTGTAATGCATACATTGCTACAACCCGCAGAGGACAAACACATGGAAACAAAGACCTCATAGTACATCTCAGAGAAGAAATTTCTCTGTGTTACTTAGATAGATCAACAACTAAAAGTACCGAGTGCCCTCACAAGTATAGCATGTATATGATTCGCATATACCCTGCTGATGCCTTGCTAGGCATCTATACCCTCAACTAATGTTATGATGATGGACCCACACAATGTGGTTGGTTGCCAGTAGGGAGATCCTACGTGATTATTGATCTCGATACCTTTATCAGCAGTAACCACTAGTGACATAGTAGACATATGAACAACTGCAAATTAACAACAAAAGTGACTAAGCATCAATATTTCTACTATAATATTTCTAACGTTACCCGGTGCTTTAGTACGTCTAGAAGTACATATTACACCACATTAACACGTGCTTATTACTTATTATGGAGGTATTTCAAGTAGATGATGATAGGTATAGCTGCACTAAAGTATTACAGTACACTAGCTAGTACAACTACTTATTAGTTCGCGCCTTCACCACTTTGGGATCTTTATTACTTGGCTCAGATCTCGGCTCAGATGTTGATGCCGTTCTCTTCCTACCACTGTTTTGAACTGGGAACACATCTTTATTCGCACAGCACCCATGTCCTCTTTACTTAACGAACAATTGAGGCCAACAACATAGGGATTATCAGACACAGATTGTCCGCATCTCACATGGCGCACCCCTCTTGTACCACCACGGTTCAATTTCTTAGAAGCTTCCCCATCTAGAATGGGCTGGCGACAAATAAGTCTACCATTAATGTTACCTTGCTTCGCAATCTTATTACGGCAGGGAAGATGGACCCAACGGCTTTCGTCTTCATGCTGGGTTATCAAATTACCTTGTACACAACATTTCCTTCATGACATATGTATAAGGAATTTATTTCACAACATACCTTGCATATTGCACCGCCACATATACATCCAGTCGGGTACGTCGCAATTTGTGTCAGATAGCGACAATTAGGGCAATCGGAGTTGCTAGCAACTCCGCGCTCTCCTTTTAAGGTACGTAGCTTTTAATGTTGCACTGAACCCTGAGCACTGAACGAAGGGCTCATTCTTCTTTATGTTGAGCCATACCTCCAGCTCTCCTTCACATATGTCATGATTTGGACACTCTATGTCCAAGATAGACACCAATTTGAACCGTTGTTGGTGCATAAATATGGAACTTCCTGCGCTCCACACACTTACCCTGTCGTTGTTCGAACTGACAGGGCTGTAGTAGCTTGTATCACTTTCACTGGTGGTGGTGGTGGTAATGGTGCTGGTGCTGGTGCTGCTGGTTAATTGTAGGTTACTCATGACAATAATGCGTCAGTGACTCCACAAACAACTGTCAACACACCAGAAGAAAGTTTCCGACTAGTTCTACGAAGTACTCGGAAACTTTCTTCTGGTTCAGCAATTTATCACCATCTTATGCCATAATTTATCAAATGCAAAGACGGTCCCAATACAATAGGGAAGCAATACAATGTCTTATCGACGACGAAGCTGGTGGATAGGTTCAAGTTATTTCTGTTGAAACTACCGAAGTTCGCAACACAATAGCAGCTGTGTCTGGAACTGAAATTACAATGGCGCAGAAAAAGATCCTAAAAACTTTTGGCACTCCAGGTTCTCAATACCCTGAAACATTTTGGTCGTTGACAGTATCCAGAATTGGGAAAGTCATTTCGGTTCCTTCATTGGACCAGGTTTTTAATTTTATCGTTTACTTTTGCCGGAACGGTGGTCTCTCAACCGAAGTAGGGTCTCGAGCACATCGCTTGCATTTGCAAGATGTGTTCAAGACCTTATTCCCACATCACGCGGATGCTGCCAAAGTTTTAACTGCTTTTGTAAAGTCTTTTTTGGCAGAGAATGGCAAGGGCCATCGTGTTGTGTGCAAGCCTTTAGCCCTAGGACAGACTTTTACGACGATGTGCTGATACATCACTAAAGATGAAGGTCAATCTTGCTTCCAGAGCAGGATTCATAATATTCCTCGCTCCGATCTTCAACAAGGAAGACTCCAGCACATTTCTCAATTGACTGCTATTGACGAAGGCATTGAGAGTCTAACCAACACCTGACACGATTTCTATGTCATTACCACCACAAGCTGCTGTTCACTATACAGCTTACCTACATAGGGACACAGGCATGCATCCTTAGGTATACTTACCTTGGGAAATACCCCACGCTGCCATGGGTTGGTTCCATCCTTGTTGGCGGTGCAAGAGCCATAGTCTAACTCCAAATAGGAGCTATCCTTTCTTGGGATTGCTTAGGTAAAACTCCAGCACACTGTCACTGATGTGTTGCTTGTGCTCTACCTTGATTGTGACCACGTGTGCCTCTAAAAGCACAGCGGCTACAGTACGTGCCCAGCGCGTGGCCTACAACCTAGACTGAAGTATACAACTACAGTAGCTATCATAAGACAGTGATAAGCAAGATTAGTGAGCGGAGAGTAGCTAGCAAACAAAGGATGAGTGGTGAAGTATTATTCACTAATGCTCATCGATCCATGCACCATAATCACACAACACCTCCTCTCCTTTCACTATATCACTACTGTTTACTGACCACATAGTGTCAGAACCATCTTCGTCATCTTCGAAGTGACTATTGAGAGGGTATTTACCCAAGGCTTTATCAGTAGGGTATAAAGTTGGGAGGCTGCAACCTTCCTATCGTGGACCAACATCGTCCAGATCGTAATCTTGGTTCATGTAATACGTGTTTTTTTCTGCTATACGTGTTTTTTTCTTTTAGCCATGCATGGTGATTTCCTTCATTGTGAGTCCATGGTGGATCTTACAGCTATTTTGCGGAGCACTCTTCATACCTCAGCAAAGAAACGAAAAGCAGCAGAAGAGTTTGTTAAGAAATGGTTGTCATCCAATGGTAAAAGTTATTATTTTGAGGTACTACATGTTTCATTAATACTACTACATGTGGCAGAGTTTGTATATTTGCTCCTTGATTTTGCGAGAAATAAAGGCAATGACTTGCACTTAAGGCAATTGTCATTGGTGCTTATATCACAACAAGTTCGTCTGGGTTTAAGTTTTCTCTCAAGTAAAGAACGGTCAGTTCTCTGCGAAGCATCGATTGAAATACTTGGATCTCCAGAGCGCCTCATACAAAATTGCGGGGTATAAACTTTTAATCATATTCCAGTGATTTTTATGTTATTTATGTGCATTCAGATTTCCCTCTTTACCAGTCTATTCAGCACCGGAAGTCAATCGGAACAAGCGCATATGATCAATACCCTCTATGGAGCCCTAACTAGTGATGATGTTGAAACTGCACAGATTGCTTGCAGTTGTCTACGTGAAATAGTGACACATGCAGATCAGACGACTCAAATCACAATCTTGGCAAATTGCCATGGTCTCTTAATGGAAATCATTACCAATCGGATCGATAATTGTCTTGACAAGGTGGAGTTACTGAGACATACAACAATGATATACAGAGAGATCGCATGCGGAGTAAGTGATAACAAGATGCTAGATAAAAATACACGAGATATTAGTGACAAGATTCGTCCTTGCTTTGCAGAATATACTCTTGTGGTGTGCAATTTTTTGAATGGATGTACTGGTGTGGAAGATATTTTATCTACCTTGGAACCTCTTGTCGAGATGACTCGATATCTGTGTGTGCTGATTGATATGGATTCTGATTTGTTCGTTCCGATCCTATCTGATTCGAAAAGAAATGGATCAACGATAATTCATATCACTCAAATTTGTTGGATATTTTTAAACTCTTTAGTTCAGGTGTACACAGAGCATCGAATTGAATCGGAAGGCGAGAATATTGATACGTACAAATGTTATATGCAGTGGGTTACTAGTGATGGCGATCGTACTGGAGTTAATACGTTGATTATCTACTTGTTTCATCTTCTGAAGGTGTGTCTGGATCTAGGGGGTCATGGTCATGAGAAATTGGACGCCGAAATGAGTGATGAATTAGTATTGATACTTACACGATACATGCAGCTCAGTTCCACACAATTATGTCATTATTTCCAAGCAGGAAATGATTTCATAGCTGCCGAAGAAGACGAAGCGTGTGATATAAGTGTCCGCCATAGTGGGCGTGTTTTCATCATGGGTATTTACGAGACTGCTCCGCAAATAGTTTATGAAGCTATTATGGGCTTTATGGAGACACAGCTGTCTCAACTCCCACCTAAAGATATGCTAAGTGAAAGCGACGTGGTCTGGTTGGAAGCCTTCTTGTTCACTTTTTCTGCATTTGGGAATAAATTTGGTCGTAATAGTGTCGAAGACTTTGTCCACCAGCAGAAAGTAAAGGCTGGTCCTATTCCTGGGAAAGAAAAAGATGGAGAACGCAAGATTAAGCGTGTCATAAAAATTATCCGTAAGTTAGCTTGCATACTTTATGTTGGTCATGTCAATGGGTTGAAGGATGGTTCTGTAGCCGCCGAGCCAAATGTAGCACTGAGTTTAGCTAGAGGGTCGATTTCTAAGGTATTAACGTGCTATGCTACCATCCTACCAGAGCGACTGACAATCAAACCCATTTTCAACGCAGCTGTTCAATTACTCGCTGGGGAGACTAAATCTGGTGTTCAGTTTGAGGAAGTTAGTGCTACAAAACTACGGCACTGTCAGGCTGTGGCTTCATTGCTTCAGGTTCTAACTCGAACTTACGGTGGTGCAACAGTGTTGGATGAGGACCATAATGTCGATATAGTAGTGGATTGCTGTCTTCAGCTGTGCTCAGAGTGCTCGGACTGCACTATACATATCCCCTTGGAAACTATCACTATGTACATATTATCTGCCATCGATGCTTATTTGGGGAATGTATTAGGCAGTGATAGTCCAAACTATCTATCTGCGGACTCCATATCAAAGATAGTCATGGCAGGTCTCACAATTTGGTCTGATTACTGCTATGATCCTTCTGTACTCGAGGTGTCGAACGAAATGATGCTTTCTCTCGTGAAGTACTGCTCCTTCAATGAATCCTTGATGGAAATATTTGCATCATTGTTTATGCCGCCAATTGAGTCTCTTATGGCTAGAGCATCGACGGAAGCTACAGCCAAGGTGATTTGTGACAATGCAGTGAAGCTCTTGGTAAATTTGTCTTCCCCTAAATATGGTACTTATTCAGCAATATTTTCAGTTCCCGCTCTTAGTGCCATCAACGCACTTCTTGAACAATCTTTGTCAATCAGCAGAGCTAATGATAGTAGCATTGATGTTGGTGATACTCTGAACGAATTCTGCTCTCTCATGTCCACTGGAAATATTGCAGCAATTCACAAAGACATTTCCGAAGAGTTGGCTGTCAGTATATCCAGCAACATTATCCTCTGTGTGAATGAGATATTTAATAGTGGCGTCGATTACAAATACTCGGAAGCACTGGGATCGTTCTGCCATGTAGTTTGCGCTTTCTCAGACTGTGTGAATTTCTCAGCGGTAAGAGACATCATTCACTGCGTCATAGGAGTTGCCATAAATATTAGTAAATCAGCTACTCGTAGGAATGTAATCGTCATGGGGATTGTACATTTGTTTTGTCGAAATCCCGCACCCACTGCAGTAGCGTTGAACTCAATGGAAATCTCTGATGAAGAGACGGCGCTGCACTTTTTCTTTGACGATTGGTATAGTTTACACCCCTTACTGGACTCGGCTTATAGTTTGAGTATAAGTTGCATTGGTATTATTGAAGCTCTTGCATTTTATGCTGGGAAGGGCTACTCGGAAGAATTTATTGTGCGCAGTTTGCGGTTACTATTGGATACGCTGCCCAAACTTATCAAGCAGCAAGAAGAAAGAAAGTCAGATGATCGGGTGTGTATGTATGTATGTATGTATGTATGTATGTATTTTTATGGTTATGTATGTATGTATGTATGTATGGTATGTATGTATGTATGTATGACATCTTTCTGTTTGCTAGGATGGATCGCTCAGCGATGATTTTGGGGAAGATTCATCATATGACAATAGTGATAATGAGGTGGAAATTAGAGGCTGTCGTGGGGGTGAAGAGGTATGTCATGAGAACGACGATGACCCAGTCTTTGCTACCACAGAAGTCAGGACAGACTATCCACCTGCTCCTGATTCGATTGTTGCTAACTGTTCTGTTTGCAATGTTCCAAATATTCATCCGTTGCAGAGTGTATACATACCCGTAGATATGGTGTACACGCCATACCAAGCTGACCCATTCTTTAATGTCAATGGTGCCAAACGTAAACTTAGAGAATTGCTGAAAGAAGCTGAAAGCGACCCTCAGGGTATGTGGGCCACTAGTGCTGTAACTGTGTCTGTCTATCTGTCTGTCTGTCTATCTATCTGTCTGTCTGTCTGTCTGTCTGTCTTTCTGTCTGTCTGTCTGTCTGTCTGTCTGTCTGTCTGTCTGTCTGTGTGTTTGTACTACTGGCATTCTTTTTGGTACACAATTTTTTGTGGCGATTTAACTTGAACACCTGTTACTCAGGCATTTTACTTCATTGCATGAATTCTCTTCAGTTGCATGAAAAGCAGGTAATGCATGAACTTCTGCAAGGCGATGAAATATAGTATTACAGTAGGAGTTGATATGACTTCCTGCTGTGTTTTTTCAACCGACGAGTGTGTGCGGAAAGATCTTCATGCTTTGATTTCTGAGATTTATTTATATGTATAGTATTACTTAATACGTCGGGTATTGAATATTTATGATGATAACGCTGCGAACCTTGACCAAAAGTGAATACATGTCAAAGTACTATGGCTTACACCACTATTGGTATACTTAGTTACTAGTTCATTTACTTAGTTAGTGTATTTAGTTAACAAGCCAAGCTTGAAGGATTCTTTTCCGGAGCAATGAATCATGGCGTTTTCGCCGATGATCACATTATCGCCTATGCTAATAGCATTTACATCACCTATAAAGAAAAAATATTAGCCGATCACACATGGGACTTTTGCTTTTGTTACCTCTAATAATAGCATTATGCCAAAGTGAAGAACGTTCTCCAATTTTTACATTTCCAATGACAGATGCAGACGGTGCAATAAAAAGGCAATCCAAATCTGGCTTTTGCGCTTTTAAAGTAACTCTGCGTAGTGACGGTTGCACTGGAAAAATAATACATTCAATCTAATCAGTTAATCAATCGATGTCAATAGCTTTTAATTCGTACATACATCGCTCAATGTGCGAGTTGCTCTCGAGCATAATTCCAACTTTATCTAAACTTTGACCTGCAGATCGAATAGCACGCGATATTCCAGATTGGATAATATTCATTGCTCTTTGAACTTGCTACAATCTTTTGGATGGAGGAGTGAGTTTTTCGAATTTTGCAATAAAAATTGTTGATAATTGATAAATCTCACCAATTCATTGCTCTTGGTTGTCATTCCCTGACCACGCTGTAGTTGATAATTGTGGTATTTTTGACGTGAAAATGTCGTCTGTTGAAGTGCCTCTTGATTTAATACGACTTTCGATTGACGAAATAATATTATGTTAAATGTCGTGGAGATCGAGAACTCAGAGGATAGCTTCATGCAAGGGAACTGTTCGAAAAACGAATAGTATTCCTTATGGCGTTTTTTATTCTTATTTTCTAGGCATTCGACCAGCATTTGAATTTGCTAGGGGAGGCCGAAGAGAAGTTGATGAAGAGACTGATGAGGAGATTGTGGGTATGACTGACCTTTTGTTACATTTTGTCAATTAAAACTTTCCCGATTTAATGTTTATACCTGGTTTGTATACATGTGCAGACGTCGAAGTGAAATATTGAAATGTTGTTTGTTCGTGGAGATTGTATAATTTTAGTATCCCCTCCATTAAGAACAACATAATCATATTGATTATGTATTAATCATCTCTTTCTTACGTAATGGTTTCTACTTTTCTACTTAAAGTACTTCAAGTTTTTTTAACAAAGAAAATTACACTGCAAAGCAGGGTGTTATTAGTTAATGCTAAATATTTTCAATATGATTTATTGTTCATTGCTCATATTTTCAATTCTCACAAACCAAAATACGGAAAGTTATTACGTATACTGTGAAATTACAAACTGAAAACTGTAAGTACCTGTTGAAGATATTCGACACAAAAAACCGATCGTTATGTGATTTTATTCTCCAAACTTTTTATTTTATTGCATGACATTAATTAAGTATAACACTCAACAGAATACGTTAGTGTTGCATAGTAGTCTCTACACTAGTTGAACACTAGCTGCTAAGTTTAGAATACCTCCCAAGATACATTCTTTGAATTCTATATACTGGAACAATTTTATTCGGCTATGTGTGTCATATAAATAATGTCATTTATTGCAAAAGTTGATTACTTATTTTCTGTACAAATAGCTTCTCCTTGGTCCATTTAATGAATTAGTAAACCCCTGTAAGATTAAATCTTACAAAATCCTGCAACATACACTAGTTCAACAGTTTTACTTAATTAGTCTGGACTGCTGAACTGCTGTGTAACGAAAGGAGGTGCGTACCAAGAAGGCTGCTGATTACTTTCGTCATCGTAATCGTACATTCACTAATAGCGATGGCACCTACTTATATGGGGTGGTGAGATTTGTTGTATGCTTATAAGCATAGGTATAATCTCGCCACCCCATAGCGTATCATAGTGGCGTTATTTTAGCGTATAAGATGTTTTATTAGGTAGAATGATTTCTGCTCCCTAAATCACTCCCTAAAACCTAAAATCACTATGAAATTGAAACTATCTGTATAAGATTGAAATATACCAAAATACAAAATATTTTCATAGTTGTTTTAGGGAGTTACGGAGTATTTAGGGAGTAATATATGGATATACTCTATATTCTGTGTTCTATGAATTTTGATGTTCTACTTATATGGGGTGGTGAGATTTGTTGTATGCTTATAAGCATAGGTATAATCTCGCCACCCCATAGCTTATTATAGATGAAAATACCGTTCATAATACCGCCGTATTAATACCGTAAAAATATGTTAATATGATGTTAATTAGTGGGACAAGTCGTGCGATTTTCTTGTCCCAATACAAGGCGTTTTTGTCATTCCATATAAAATCTTAAAGGGGCATACTGAAAACTAATTGTAAAGACACGTCTGCCGCGTATCCCGATATTGGTTTTCAGTAATGCTGGGACGTTTCAAAGAACGTTCTTTTGGAATTTTTTTGGAAACGTCCTTGTTCCTATTTTGTCCTATTTTGTTTTTGTTGGTCAGTTTTTTGGGAAAATAAAAATCGTATCTTGAAAAGACATTTTCATTTTTTTTGCGATTTTATTATCTCCTTCTTAATAAGGAGACTTCTTATAATAATATCCATATTATCATATGTGTAGTTAATGCAATACAGAATATAAATGCAAAGATGGTCATAATTGTGAATATTTCTTTTTTCTTTTTATTCTTTTCATAAATATCTAAGAACTCTAGTAATAGGTCTTCTTGTATTAAGTTGGTCTTGTCAGAAGGTGATTTATGAAAGCATAGAACTACTTTAAAAAAAAGTAATCAAAGATACATTACAACAATCACTAACTAGATTTGTGTTGTCTCAATTAAGAAGTAAACAACTTATAAACAGAGGACTTGTTGTATTTTATAATGAAAATAGTTCTGGTTATGCACTCGTTATTAAATCTGTCAAAATTCCTTATTAACTTTTTCACAAATGCAAGTTTTGTATTATTAGTTTTATTATAATTCTTTTAATATAAACATATTATATATGAGTCATAATGCGATAAATCTTAAAAACGATACTTATTACATTCCATTCACTAGAAAAGCTACAGTCCAACAAGATATTAAGGATGTAGATACTAAAATCGCGAACTATAAAAATCTTATTAAGGATTTGCAAATAGAAAAGAAGAAAAAACTATTGAATTACTTGATGAAAGACAACAAATTATATATCTTTATCAGTATCCAAAGAATTTAACTTCTGAACAATCTAAAGAAAACAACCAATTTCTTAAACGTGACTTTGCATACTCTTTTACATGTTATCCAAGCATTACCCATATATATAATTGATATTTTTAATTATCATTAATTTATACCGAACATTGCATTTATACCAGAAACGATAACTAGGACGACCGTTCATGGTTACAGCGACCGACTCGTCAGTAAGTGAATGCAGTACATCTTTTGCTTTTTAAATTTCGATTCCACTCTCATACATATCACACCATCGTCGTCATCATATTTATTCTGTTAGTTAAATTCATCGATCATACACAAAACAAAATATCTCTTGGATAAACTGATAAAAAAGTTATGCAACACACTGTGTTAAATAACCTTCGATTAGAGCCAATCATTTTTATTCCAATCATTTTTATTGGGTAGTAGAGGGTAGGGTAGTATTACAAATTCAATCTCCTGATGATGAGTGCTTTTTTCAATCCTTGGTGACACTTTTTTCATGTATTCAGTCAGCCTTTTCTTGATATCCTTTTACTCTTTCTTTATTTGCTTCTCTCCAATTTCGTTGATACTATTGTCGTTTTTTATAGGCTGCGGTTTTTCTAAATTCTCTGCCTGCTAGTTTTCTTTTTTATCTTCATTTTGCCTGTAGTTTTAAGCAGCAGCTTTGATTTTGTCAGCATTATCTTCTCTCTATTCTTTCTTTGTTCTTTTGGGTATGCATTTATTTACACATTTGCAATTTCGATAGAATATCTTTCTCATGTTACCAATCTTTTGAATCTTATATATTTTCCATCTCTCTTGTAGTTAACCATTTATAATGCTATTAATATATAAAACTTTAAACCAAATTAATTTACAATAATTTTCATCATCTTCTCTCATCTTACCTCAGTTATTTTGTGATTTTTTGACTGAGTAGATTCTTCTCATACTCTAAAACTTGACCAATAATCAAAATTTCAAAATTCCAGCAGACACAGAGTAACACGGTCACAAAGTCACAGCAGCAGAGGGAGCAACGTAGCAGCAGAATGAAGAAGAGAAGCCCCTGGGGGTTTGGGGAGACTTAGCGAAGCGTCTTTTTTTTCTCCTCCTCGTTTTTTATTATGACAATAATGAAGTACAAAAGCGACACATAATACATCACGACAACTCAATAATCTAAATACTAATCCTTCATCTTTCAGCACGATAAATAAGATTTAGCGTGTAAACCAAACTTCAGTAGAGTTTGTAAATCAATATCATTAATTTTATTAAAATCTATCATCTTTGTCTGGCTGTAATCGAAATATCATATAATACCAAATAGCGATAATGTGAGAATCAACAATACTAACCACCATCTAACGTACGATGGCGTAAAATATAAGGCTGGAAGTATGTAAAGAGCTAACGAAAGAATCCAGAGGATAAATTTAAAGAAGAAGAATAGTGACAAAACGATCAGTACTGGACCAACAAATTTCCATGGAACGATTTGCATAATAGTGACAAGCCATGGCGGCAACTGGATGTTTGTATGTATACCACTCGCTCTCTGCTGACTTTGATTGGCAAACATATGAGCGAACATTTCATTGTCAAATGGCGTGTTATAGTTTGGTGAGTCGTCTGCATCATTTCCTGTCAGGTCATATTGTTGTCTTGATTCCTCACCACTCAAGCATTTGTATGCAGCCCCGACCTTCTTAAATGCGTCATCACATTTTTCCAAACTACACTTGTCTGGATGAATAATTCTTGCTATACATCTGTAACTCTTTTTGATTTCAGACACTGTTGCTGTTCGTTCCACTAAAAGTATTTCATAATAATCTTCAGTTGCTAATATCGTTGATATGATTTCAGCAGCATCATTTGTCCTGACACTCATGTACAAGTCTCCGATAAGTACGAGTAGTTGCACTTTAATTCAAACCACAAAAATCACCCCTCAATTTCTCTCATCAGCCCTAAAAAAGATCTTTTATTCCAGAAGGAAGTGGTTTCAAGTTTGTCACATATGCATAAATCAACAAGAAATGGCAAATACAAGAAAAAAAATCACAATCGATGTAGTTAGTGGTAAGCAGTTATCTACTGCGTAACTGTTATAAATATAAATGACGTTCAATATATTATATGCTAGACTTACTATGACCATGGTGTTGGGTGGGCAAGCGAAAGCTAGAAATAGCGATGTCGCGTTCTTCGAACATTGATTTCACAGTTCGCTGGGCCCCTTACTTTCTTCGTCCTAACCACCCCATGGAAGGGGTTTTAAAGAATCCAGACACACCCGAAAATCCTCGTGTAGGGGTAGGAATGAAGAGGGCCGGCGCTTCTGTTGATATTGATTTTACTGGGAAATGTGACAGGTAATAAAAGTAGATAACTTAATATATAAGCACTGACAATCATACGCTACATATTAGAGCTCCGAATACGTTGCTTTCGCATTGTTTACTAGACTACACAGAAGAAAAATTTGGACCTTCCGTTCAAAATAACCTTCAAGAGCTCCTATTCAAAGCATACTTCACAGATGGAGACTATCCTGATTTGCCGTTCCTGGTCCAATTGGCTATGCAAGTAGGTCACGATGCGGAAGATGTACAGCAGAAGTTGCTCAGCCCTGAGCTGCAGGACAAAGTGTCCATGGCAGCCTCCAAGAACGCTCGCCGAACCAGAGGGGTCCCATTTTTTTCATTTAATGGCCAGCCAGCTTTTTCAGGTAATAGATGAAAATATCAGAGACAGTGCTTACAGATAATACTACTACTGTGTATTTAAAGGTGCTCAAGATCCAGAGACTTTTATGGAGGTGTTTGAACAAATCGAATAATTCGCTATCTGACTGGTCATGAAGTAGTACTGTGAAGTGAACAAACTTTATAATTTGCGAAACAACAATGCCATATATGGCAAATGTTATAAATATATCAAGTAGCGATGTGAATGATGGATAGAAGTGAAATAATATTCCTTTTGACCTGATAACATTGACTGCTATAATAATTGATAACATTGTTAGGTGGCTCCGTTTTTCTTGCTTCTCATTTTTTTATTTGCCTAACGTATGTGAGAGAACTAAATAACATACTTTAGAATTTATAGAGTTACTTAGTATTACAACTACACACAAGCCATACTAAATATGTGCATCGTATATGTGACGTGTGATCCAATCCATATTTTAAGAAGTTCGTGGAGCTTGAATAGTAACTTTTGTTCTTTTCACTCAATTAGCTATATTATTACTCATTCCCGATTATTGTATATTACAAAGTGTAATATAATTAACATTAAAGCATCCAAATAGCTGATTCTTCGGACACCATATACATTCGAGAGAGTTATAGTGGAGCTGCAATAACTTACTCGTCCTTTGCAAGTCTATACATGGTATTGAGAAGTACATTGGCACCTTTCACAATATCCTCCGACTTAGTGAACTCCGAATGGTGATGGGATACGCCATCTATGGATGCAACGAAGATCATTCCCATGGGTCCAAGGGCAGGCATATTCTGTGCATCATGAGCTGCCCCAGATGGCATAATGCGGCTCTTCAGATTCAAATCAGTACAGGTCTGTTGGATGCAATTTTGGATGACACTGTCACACTGCACAGGCGGGATATCACTCATTTGTCGATATGTCATGGTCAAACCACACTCTTGACAAATATCTTCCAATTTTTTCACAACAGCACCCGCTAATACGTGCACGGTGTCAGTAGTGGAGTCCCTCAGCTCAAGGGTAAACACACATTCACCAGGTACCACATTCGCTCCTCCAGGGTAAACAGTAACCTTTCCAATCGTACATACAGTACTGGCAGAACCGTGAGTACCAATCAGTTCATCGATACTACACTGCAACTTGGCGCACCCAAGAAAGGCATTTCGACGCAAATGCTGTGACAGCGAGAGAAAAGTGAAGTGTGGTATAGTGCAGGGCAGGATGTGATTAATAAGCAAACAAATTGAATAACAATATATTTATTGAATAATACATATATATCAAATATTATATAATACGAATTAGGATATATTTCGCTTCCTATAACAATAGTAACACTAAATACTCACTTCGCTTTCGCCTCGTCAGCAGATAACTTTTTATCAGATCCTACGAACACAATAGTGCTAATGGAAGGGGCAGAGTCAGCGGGGAAAATAGGAAGAGCTGCTTGGGCCTTGCATACCACTAGAGGAAGTTCAGAGGTCCCAGCAACCCCTTCTGCAGAGCCAATAGCTCCATTGAACATAGCTGACACACCCTCTGTAGACAAAACATTATAGTAGGCTCCATATAGAGCACCACTAGAAGCCGCCTTACTAACAAGTACATCAGACACATCTCCTACCACCACAGTTGTCTTATTATCCTTGAGAAGTGTCAAGCATGGCAAAGCGAGGGAAGTGTTACTTTCAGAATTGATCATGGCTGCTCCCGCCATACCATAGGCTTCCAGGATAGCACGAATGGGAGCGTCATTCCCGGCAACAATATTAGCACCAGCCAATGCTGTTAGTAAAAGTCGGACAGTAACTGGTTAATGAAATAACATAGTGCAGTGGAATAGGGGCCTCTCACCTGAATGATCCTCCATCTGCTGGAACTGCACAGCCACTTGACTTCCGCCGCCCCCAATGAAGGCTACCACTGGTCGCTCTCCTCTGCGAGGGATTGTATCCTCTTCCATATCATAGCTATTCCCATTCCAAGTTCTGAGAGGCTGCTTCCATCTCTCATCAAGGTTCCAGCCATTATATCTGGCTCTATGGTCTGTAGGTCTAAGAGGGATGTTAATCTACAATATATATAACAAAATTATTGATGATGACAATAACATCAGTAATACTAACAAAAATTAAAACATACAATTATGTAATAGAAGTATGAATGTCGTCAACATACAATATGACGTAGTAGTAGTACCATTAAAGATCTAAATATAAGGGCATGTGCCGGATTCTCAGAAATCATGCGTGCACCGACTCTGATTGCATCAGAAGCCCCTAATCCAACATCTTCGAAAAACAGATCCTTCTCCGTAGACAAATAGTCATGTTGATTGGTAAGTGTCGCGGAGAATTCATCCTGATCAAGATTATCACCAGCTTCGAGCACGGCATTTTTACTGTCGAAGTTCACTGTATCCAGAGTAATTTTTCCAGATGCAATTTTCGCAGGGAGTCTTGTAATTATAGAGGACAACTTTGCATTTCTAAAGGCAAGTTTTGTATTTACTACACCATCTTCGGCAATAGAAAAATTGTCATCCCAAACATTGCCCTCTTCGGTTGTGTTTGCTATTTTCACAGCGTCGTCAGCAGCTGTCCAAACAGTAGGCTGTGCATATGAGCTGAATCGAGATAAATAAGCATGGGAGCGTCCCATGCCATGAATAGTAATTTTTCTAAGAACAGAAATACTCATATTAACCTAATGTGGAGAAGAGGTTTCAATGTTATTGTTGTGAACAGCTTCTCGGCTGTACACAGCGACTCGATCCCACAAATATAAAATGCTCGCTTAGCCAACAATTATTAGTCTGAAAAGATTGAGAAAAGCATGAATTTCAGCGACCTTTCAATCGGTGCTGTGATAAAAGGAGATGGCCAGGCTACCAACCTTGATTTTCATCGTAGTGGACAGTTTCTTGTTCTGGGGACAACAAATAGTACTATCTATTTAATAGATTCTCTCGCTGGCCAATTGCGAAAAAAACTTTTTACAAAGAGTGCAGGATTGGGTCAAGTAATATATACTCACCACGAGCATTGTGTTCTTGCTTCTTCTGAAAGGAATACAAATGATATTAGATATTATTGCATGTATGATAACAAATACTTACGCACCTTTAAAGGCCATACGGATGCTGTAAAATCATTAGTAATGTCTCCAGTGGATGACCATTTTTTATCTTCCTCAATTGATAGAACAATCTGCATGTGGAGTTTGACCTCGTCCAACCCTGTTGCCAAGCTCACCCTTCCGGCGAATTCTGAATGCCCACGTGTGGCTTACGACAACACAGGTGTAGTATTTGGTGTGATGGCAAAATCAACCTCCACTGGACAGCACAGTGTGAAGTTATATGATGCTAGAAACTATGCAAATGGGCCTTTTGTGGATATAGCCCCGACTGAACAATCGGTAGAGAATGCCCTTGCGAAAGCTGATCCTGACATGGAAAGGTCGCAGATACATCGAGCATTAGCCTCTTCATGGACTCACTTCTACTTTAGTCCGGATGGAGCGAAAGTCCTTGTGAATACGAATTCAGACATTCTTTTATCATTAGATGGATTTCGTCCTGACGTCGAGCCAATTGTGCTTTGTGGTCGTAACAATGCTTCCAGTTTATCATCATTAGGTTTATGTTTTTCGCCCGACTCGAAATGTGTATTTGCAGGGACAGAGGATAAGAAAGTGCATGTTTATGACCATATGAGTGGACAGCAGATTAGTACATTAAATGGAGAACACATGGCACCAGTGACAGGTGTTAAGTGCAACCCAAAATATGATGTGTTAGCAACTGCCGGAGTGAATGCCGCCCTGTGGTTATGATAATACGAGACGTACTAGACGTATGTATATCCACGAACAATGATTCTCTCATTAGGCCTACTGGATATTGGGGAGAAAAACACTGGTGTAAGCAAGTTAAAAGAGCTAAGTGACTGATGGTGGCTAACTACTTGTAATAAGAAGTACCTAGACAAAACACAACTGCAACTGTAAGTTACGAGATATTGTAGCTACATTAGCCGTGTAGTTACATGAATAATAATATATAATAAAATATGTTAGTAATCAGTCTTCATTACATATCTGGTAATAAAAACTAAGTACTTGAAGTACTTAGTATGCGCACATTTTACTTACTTGAGTACTACCTTTAAAAAATTAGATTTGCAAAAATAAACATATAATTAGTGCAAAACGTAAACATATATTTAAAAATTCGAAAGGCCGCGATCTCACGTTAGCACATAAATATAAGATCTAGTTTGGCTATGAAAAGCGCAGCAGCCACATAGTTTTACAGTTAGTTCTTCTCCATTTAATGCATATGATACAGAATCCGGCAGAAGGATATAGACAACTTAAGAACAATAACAAAACAACGACAAATACAAAGTAGACGCTTGAAACTATACTTATGTTCCTAAGAACCATTACCATATACTTAATACTATGAAACAACTGATGCAATCAATACTTATATAATATATAAAATTACAATGTCAGCGGGTAGCGGATACAAAATCTTTTGCGAACTATCATCACCAATTCTTTGCACACGGCTAATTCCACATGCTACTTTTAGTTGCGATATTTTCTTGAACTGAATTTACAGTTCATAGCTTATTCATTCATTGGGTATTTATAGTTGATATTCGAAAAAAAAGTGATTTGATTATTAGATAGTGTGCAATAACAACCATAAAGAAATGAATGGCTGCTGCTGTAGTATCTTTAAGAGACAAAATCTCTATCTTTAAGAGACATACGGAAATAAATTTAACTGAAT
>JACKZZ010004426.1_pt1 | contig 24966 bp, 38 predicted proteins | sample 8027871 | NCBI WGS metagenome assembly JACKZZ01 (sample SAMN15724774, study PRJNA655200) | protist metagenome | isolation source: fluorescence activated cell sorting (FACS) single amplified genomes of... | place: USA: West Boothbay Harbor, Gulf of Maine | collected 2000-07-19 | reverse complement strand
TGGAACGCAATTTGGTGTGGTGAGAACGTTACTTTGTTTGTTTTTGTATGTTTTAATTCAACAGTGAAAAAGATGCCAGAATTATTATAGCCCAATAGATCGGGAGTGCCAGGAACACTAAGGTTTTCAAGTCGAATCCAAGAAATAGTATTAATATTTTTTTTAATTTTTGCATAAAATTTAGTCTCTGGTTTCACTGGTTTTTCAAGGTAACAGGTGCGTTATACTTTTTTAAGTACATTACCCATTTTCCAAGTTTCTGGCTTGATAGTCATAACAAGTCGGTGAGTTTCTCTTGCTCCCAATATTTTATTTTCCATCATTTGTAAAGAAGTAATATCAAAATGTTGTCCATCAGGAAGACGGACTTGAACTCTAGCCTCTTGGGCTACAGGTGACTTTAACATTTTATCTAATATCTGTCTTAATGCTTTTCCACTTAACATAATTTTCTTTTTTTCATACAGCCCTCAGTATCTATACAGAAGAAATTTACGGAGAACTTCTGTATTTCGTAAGCCAGAGCCATATTTATTCAACTCAAAAAATAATAATTATTAGGACCACAATTTAACCTAACAACTATTTACTTATATACATTGTTGTGCTAAATAATCAAGTACAACTAATAAGACAAAATGACACAGAATAAAGATAAAGCTAGACAATGGGATGGTAAATCAAGACCAACTAATGATTTATATTCAAAACGTTGGAATGAGATTTTTGGTAAAAAGAAAACCGGTTTTAATGATATTAAAAGACAGAATGAAGATGAAGACAACCAAGAATATTTAAATTCAATTAAAGAAAAATTATGAACTGTTGGCACTGTAGTACAGAATTAATATGGGGTGGAGATCACGACATGGAAGATGATGAAGATTATAGTATTGTCACTAATTTATCATGTCCAAAATGTCATAGTTTAGTTGAAGTATATTATCCAAGTGAAAAAACAATAGAAGATTATAATGGGACTACCTAAAAAATTAACAGAACAACAGATTAAATTTGCAAATTTAATAGTTGCAGAGGAAGGTAGGAAGACTGCTACCCAATGTGCTATTGAAGCAGGTTATGCAAAAGATTCAGCAAGACAAGCTGCAAGTAAATTACAGAATCCAAAATTATTTCCATTAGTAGTTCAATATTTAGGTGAGATAAGAGCAGAATGGCAAAAGAAATATGAAGTTAGTTTTGGTTCACATATTACAGAATTAGCCAAACTTAGAGATGAAGCTAGAGATAAGAAAGCCTGGTCAGCTGCAGTCAATGCAGAAGTTGCTCGTGGTAAAGCTGCAGGATTATATATTGAACAGAAAATTATCCGTACAGGTAAGTTGGAAGACCTAACAACAGAAGAACTAGAATCCAGAATGAAACAAATAATAGATGACTACTCTCCAATACTCGAAAATGTTGAAGTGGAAGAGTTGATAGATAAAGTAAGAGAGCCACAAGAAGATAAAATTGTAGAAACGACATCAGAGTAATACCTTCTCCATTTTTTTAATACAGCCTTTAGGAAATACATTACGATCACTAAAACATTCTGAATTAGCATCATAGCTAGCAAAGGTTCTTAAAACTTTAGAATCTTTATTGAATACATACGCATTAGTAATCATTACGGCAGGTTGCATATCCATGAATTCATTGTTGTCAGCATGCCCGCTGTCACCTAAAATGTCCAACCATGTAATTTTATAGAAGTAATAAATCTTTTTATTAATAATAACATGTCTGTATTTGGATTTTTTACGTGTCATAAATATCTTTTATCCATAATAGATTTTTATGGAATTTATATAAAAATATAATTTTCATAAAAAGTTTCTCCAATTGGGTTTGTAACGTATGTAGTAACCATGTAACGTACAGTTTACTACATGAAAATGCTCTAGAAGTGTTATATATCAACAATAATTTTTTTATTTTCTTAAATGTAACGTTGTAACGTATATTTTCATCTTTTTTAATAAATATTTTTTTAATAATTCCATAAAATTCTATTATGGAAAATAATCCCTGAGGCATGGTTCCTGATTCCTGGATCATAAAACCCGCTTATTTGTTGATGTTTTCATAATATAGGTCAACTCTTCTTAACCATTCCCACATGTGCTTTTGAAACTCGGATCCGGACACAGTAAACTTTTGGAAGTAATTATCCTTAGTGCACATTAGAATCGTTCCAGACTGGATGCTAGTTCCATGCACTTGATTGTGCGCTGTAGCATATGCCGCTAGTTGTAAAAAGTAATCCGAGATCCATTCCTTACGTTTAGGCTTGTTCGATTGTTTAAAATCCATTATACTCTCTCGCCCTTCATAAATGCCTGCAAGGTCACTTGCTCCCGCATACAAATCAGGATAGTACAAAGTCACCTCAGTACCCCATATCTCGTCCATAGAGCCCTTTAGACCTTGATCAATTATAATTTGAGCCATTTTACCTGCTTGTTGTCCAATCTCGCTTAAATCAGCGTGTCGTTCGTCTAACAGATAACTCTCAATAATGTGATGCATAATAGATCCACGATTAGCAGCAGTGTTCTTAATCTGTTCTGCATTGTCATATCCTACCTTTTTCTGCCAATTTTCAAGTACTGCCTTTTTTTCGTCACTTTGTGTAGATTGAAGAATTGTTGTAACACTTGGTAATTTTCTGTTATCAATAGAGTAATGTCTTGCTCCATCAATCATTTCTCTAACAGTTTCAGGGTATTTAAATTTTTTATTCCATTTAATCATTAGTGTAAGATCACTTTCTTATCAAAACCTAAGTGTGCAGCGCAGTTAGCTTTAATATTATATTTAAAAATATCCATATCTTTACTCCACAAACTTCTACAAGTTCTATAGGTATGTCGTCTTAAATCAACCCATTCTTCATGATCATAGTTGTCGATATCATTTAATCTTGACATTAATAATTCTCTATCTGCTTTTGAGGTCATAGTAATTCTCCTTGTTAGATTTTTTTAAATTGTCTTCGGCCCATAGAGGTTGAAGATTAGTATAGTGAAAACATATTTTCTGTTCTATAGGATCTAGTAGATTAAAACTTGCACAGGGTCTAATGTGATCAATATGCCATTGACCATAGTTATCCCAACTCATTCCATCTTTAAATTTTTTCTCCAAATGATTTTTTAAATATTCCAATGTACATCCTGTTAATTTTTTAGTCGTAGCTTCTTTCACTATATGTTTTGCAGTTAAAACTCCATGTATTCGGATCCTTAAATTTGATAACACCTTAAACATAGGGTCTCTTTCTTTTCTATTTTTTCTATATTTTCTTTGAAGAAAATTTTTCTTTTCTGGATTGTTTCTTTTCCAAAGTTTAGATATTTGTTTAGTTCTCTCTGGATTATTTTTTTTCCATAATTGATTAATTTTAAGTACTTTTTCTTTATTATTTAAATAATATAATCTGCGTTTTTCCTTTAAACATTGTGAACAATAAACATATATATCCTTATAAAAATAAAATTTATCAGGTTCTACTTCGCTATTTACATTATGTTTTTCACATATCTTATGGACCGACATTTTCTTTTTCTCTTAACTTAGATTGTAGATACATTTTTTGTTTAGATAACATATCTACCTCATCATTTAGTTTTTTAATTATTCCATTTAGTTCTTTTACTAATTTAGAATCTAAAATTAAACGTTCAGTATTTATATTTGTACTATTGTTATTTAATATTAATTCCAATCTTTCTTTATCTAACATTATTTCTCCTTGATTTTTACATGTTTTACAATCAATAATTATTTCTTCTCTACCTTCTTCAATAAGCGTTCTTTTGTAACCGTTCCCCTTGCAATATGGGCATATAACTTTTTCCATTCATTCCTTCTTTCAATTGTATTTGTTTAACTCTTTTTAAAACATTACGTCTTACTTGCGTATGATCAAGTTCTGCAAATTGACAAACGTCATAAAAGTCTTGGTTGGGTATTGTAAAATACTCCAATGCAGTTTTTTGTGCATGGGAGTAATAGTTTTTAAACCTAGCTGCAACTGTAGTTTTTTTAACTACATCTTCAATTGCAACAATTAATACATTACGCCATAAATTACGTACTGGATTAAAGTCTTCGTGTTCTCTAAGCGTTTTTGGATTTAAGTTTGCCATTTAATTTTCTCACTTTCTCGTTGATTAGTATATCTAAGGTCTTCGCTCTAGAAACATGTATTTCTGGAATGATGATCTTTCTTATCTTATCTAATTTACTACAAGCCTCGTGTGAGAGGGCAACAGATTTATATTTACTTATGTCAGTCATTATTATATCCTTTCATTGATTATAAATAATTATATAGGATTATTATATTTTTTTACAAGGATGTCAATGAAGTTTTTTTTAACCATATACATATGTTCTGTTGTGTCACAACAATGCGTAGAACCTTCTGTGGATAAACATGATTATGATAGATTTTATAATACACATTATGAATGTGTACAAAAAGGACTAGGTGAGTCTTATAGTATATTATTTGATGGTGATTTATTGGATGATAAAACTATTAATATTATGGAATTATACCCTAAATTTACTTGTGATAAAGTTGAACAACCCCTGAAGCCTGAAGCCTGAGGCCTGAATCTTTTAACCTTTACCTTGGCCCTTGTAACGTTTTAATCTTTTTTGACGCTTCTCACTTTTCGATAATGATTTCTTATGTTTTCGAGGTCCTCTTTTTTTAGGCTTGTCTCTTACTACGAAGTCTTTAAATTTTTTAGCCATTATTTACTATTTTCTTTTATCCATTTCTTATCAGCTTCATCAAGTTGTAAATATCTAATCCGTCCATTAACATGTTGTTTAGTATCATGTCCACAATTAGTACATCTATAAAAATCTGATACGATTGCAACTAATATTGATTCCTCATTACACTCTTCACAAATACCATTAACAGTATCTATGTTAGTAAATAGTCTAGTTAATTTTCTTATATCACTCATGTTAAATCTATAGCTTTACCTAAAATAGGTTTATATTTGGTTTTACCATTTTCATCTCTATATGCAAGTAGGAATTGTTTTCTAGGTTTATCCGTTGCATATGAGCAATGACACCACCCGCTTGAAGGTTCTCCTGGCTTATAGTATTCTAAAATCATTTGATCAAAATCTAAATTTTTATATATCCAATCACAAAGTTCTGCATTATCGACTCCTGGACATTCAAAATCAACAGCTTCCGCATCGCAGTGCTGACTATTAATAGAACTTCCTATTGCAACAGACAACTGTGGAGACCGGTAGCCTGAGGTCACAACCACCGGACCGAAATGATCTCTGACGGGCTGTAAAATATTTTCACAAAGTAATTGTAGTTTTGCTATTTGATCTGAGTTTGGATTATTATCTATGCCCTTACGGACAGCAGTGTCCGATTTAGTTAACTCTTGAAGAGTAAAATTTTTAGAAAGGTTCATTATTTTTGTCTAACAGAGTCGATGAAATTGTATACTCTACCGAATTGCTTGTCAATATTCATCAAATCAGTCTCTATCATACCTACTAAAACCTGAAGTTCTATTAATGTGACTAATGTCCATGTAGCAAGTCCCAATAGAATTGTACCTAGCAATCCAATTAACATAGTATTAGTTTTTCGTGTCATTTTCCCTCTAAATATTCCTCTAATTTTTTACCCGCTGGTGATAAAGTTATCATGTAAGAAAATATTGCAGCTAGTGAAGCAGTACATAAAGCCTCTGTCCATCTCTCACCGAAATGTGTTGCATGAGATAATATATCTGCAATAAAACAACCTATAAACATTAACAAAGGTAGTTTTAAATAAAATTTCCAAGGTATAAAAGACATTAAAACAACTAATAACCCTGTGATTGCACCTGTCTTTGTAGCAATCAAAGCGTGCTTAGCTGTCAGCTGAGGTAGATTACCTTGTACCATAAAGATCATACAGGATAACCATGACAAAGATAATTTATGGAAAAACAAATTTATTTTTCTGGTCATCTAGCCGGTCCACCAAACAATGCTAAAATACAAATAGCCACAATTAAAATGGCTGTGAACTTGTAGTTCATATCTCCTGGTTCCATATAGGCACCCTCCATTATTGACACGATAAACACTCGTCTGAATCAGAATCTAATTCTGCTAACGCTTCTTCTTTACAATCTTGACCGCAAAACAAATCTAATTCGTCTTTTGGTTCAAATTCATTTTTACATTGCTTACATTGTTTCATTATTTTTTCTCCTCTATATTATAAAACATTTTGTCAGAATCTTCTGTTACCCAATCTCCACCCTCACAGTCCCATACAGTATTTTGTACACTGTAATCAGGCCAATCATTGTCGGTAGTATAACTGTTCACATGCCAAATGATTCTATTGTTTGGCTGCGCTGCATAATTACCATTATCTAATGCAATTATGTGTGCACACTTGTGCTCTTGCGGAATTTCTGAATGTTCCGTGTTTAGTATATTAGTCTCTGGATGAGCCCAGTCAACCGTAAATAAATATTGACCTTTGTAAAATTTTTTATCTTTACCTAGATATTTGCCATCTATACCAGCCAACCAATCAAAGCAATGCACACTAGGATAATAGCTGAAACAGTTCCACAGTTGTAACTCGTTCGTTTGCATATCCGGCACACTGGCTCGATCATACGACTTTTGGAAAAACGCTGAGATAGGCAAACGCCAAAAACACGCACCATTGGGTAGCATGATATTAAATAAAAGCGCACGTCCTGAAATAGAGACGAGACCAAAGATAACACAGTCAATACTTTCTCCTTGATGTTTTTTAAGATCATAAAGATACTCCTTCCTTATTTTGCAATAGATTGGTGGTATGTTTGCATTTAAATAAGCCATAGTTTTTCATTATTTTATTTCACCCCAGTTAGGACCAGATTCATAATCAACTTTATTAGGAACTTCTAGATTAACTGCCTGTTCCATTATTTGTTTTATTTTATCAGCTTGCGTTTCTGATTCAACAGAAAAATCAAGTTCATCGTGTATTTGTATATGAGCTAATAAACCTTCTTTATACAAGTCAACCATAGCTTTTTTAGTCATATCTGCAGCGCTACCTTGAATTAATTTGTTTAATGCTTTGTAAGTAAAAGCTCTACGTGTTGGATTATTATGCCAATAGTTTCTTTTTGGTTTACCATTTTTATCTTTCATTACATTACCTTCAAAATCTTTTAACTCAGGTCCCATTTCTTGAAGTTCTCTCATACGTTCTTCATCTTCTGCAGGTACATAAGTTCCCCAATCATTTCCTTTAAGCACAGGTTCATATTTAGGAAACCTACAACGTCTTCCAAGTATAGTTTTAATTACACCTTTATCAGCTGCTGCATTCATAGCTTTGTTTGTAAGTTGTTTTACAAAAGGTGCGTTCTCGTGATATTTTTTAAATAATTCTTCAGCTTTATCTTTTGTTAAATCTAATTCATTCATAAGTTTAGCTTTACCCATTCCATAGAAAAGACCTAAGTTAATTACTTTAGCTTGACTTCTAGGAATCTGAGCCATCTCTGCTACAATTTGGTGAAAGTCTGTATTAGGATCATTCTCATATGAATCTGCAATTTTATTAACAGAAGGTAATTCAAATTGTAATGAGTAATGTGCTACAAGTCTTGGTTCCTGTTGCGAGTAGTCAAACGTACCCCACTTGCACCCTTCTTCAGGTATAAATAAACTTCTTATCAAAGGACCTGTGTTAGGATCCTTTGCAGGAATCTGTTGTAAGTTAGGGTTAGAGTAACTGAATCTACCTGTAACAGTTCCTCCATCATCTGATCGTATTTGATTTATATCTGCATGAATTCTACCTTTATGTTCATGTTTAATAATAGAATCTATAAATGTAGTTCGAACCTTGTTTATTTTTCTAGCTTCTGCTATCATGTTGACTACAGGATGTTTATGATTAACAAGAAAATTTTTAGTAAATGATGGCTCACCAGTTTTTACAGTTCTATCGTAAGGTAATTTCAGTTTGTCAAACAACGGTGCAATTGATCTTGCCGCCATTAGCTGAATATCTACTCCTGTTTGTGCTTTTATTGATGCAAGGATGTCTTCTTCTTTTTCTGCTAATTGTGTTTTTAATTGATTGGCTTTGGACACGTCTACCCGCACCCCTAGGAAGCGCATATCAACTAAACAAGGAAAAAGATCAGTTTCAAGATTAAATATATCTTGTAGATCATCTTCAACAATTATTTTTTTAATCTTCTGCCAAAGTTCTAAAGTTAATACAGCATCTTGTTCTGCATATCCTCCAACTTCCATTGCCGGTAATCTCCACATATCTGCCTTAGGATCTAATCCCCTTTCCTTAGCAGCTTGAATTAGTTTAGCTTCATTTTTACCTTTACCTAAATGATGCCAAGATAAAGTATTTAAGGTATATGAAAATCTATTCTCATTTATTAGTGAAGATGCAATCATAGTATCTAGTATTAAACCATTGATTTTTATACCTAAATTACGTATCCAACATACGTCATACATTGCATTATGAAATATTTTTACAGCAGGGGATTCACAAACATCTTTAAACCATTCTAAAACTTTCTTACGTTCCATGTTAGGACCTTGTTCATGTGCTATTGGAAAATAACCTTTCCAACCTTCTACAGCCACAGCTATCCCCACAACTTCTCCAACACCTGTAATGGCCCCTGAGCCTTTGCTCTTTAATTCTGGATCCCTTGTTTCTAAGTCAATAGCAATTTCTTCATGCTGTCTTAGATCAGGAAATTCTTTTGGTGGTAACCATTCAGTTTGAGGTATAATCATTATATTAATGCTCTCGTTGTTACATAAGCTGCTAATGAAAATAGCGTAATAAGTGTTATATCAATATAGTTTAAATCCATTATTTTTTACCTTTGCTGTCTTTCATTTTTTTAATTTCTAATTCACAATAATGAATTACTTTCTCTAAATCTTGTATGCCATTTTTATTCATATAACGACACACATACTTGATAACATTTCCTTGAAAGAAACTCAAGTCATTGTGAGATATAAATTCATAAGGTTGAATTTTAAATTTTTTATAATGGGATCCTCCGATTTGTTTATCTTGCGGAAACGTATCGTCAAACATGTCTTTATGCGTCATTACTACCTCTTTTAAGTTCGTTTAAAACTTCTTCTGCACTACCATTAAATGTAAATATTTCATTATTTTTTTTATAAACAATAAAATATTCTTTTTCTGTTTTTTTTATTTCTACTATTTTCATAATTGATATCCTTTTCTTTTTATTTTTGCTTTTAGTTTATATAGGTTATTTCTTGCTCTAGTAGTCCCTACGTACCAGACTCTATGTTCTTCATCAGATCGGCTTTCGCTTTTCTTTATAGATTTAAGGATTTTCTTCCCCATATCTAAACATAAAATTACATTATCTTCTTCTCCACCTTTTGCTGCATGTATGGTGGATAACCAAATTCTTGCAGGCTCATCTAAATTTTCCCCATTATCTAACATATTTTTTATATATAAAACTTCTCTCTCATCTGCTTCTTTAAATGCATCTACCCAATTAATAGATGAATCCCATTCAACTTCTCCAGTTTGTTCTTTAATATCTTTTATAATTCTATCTTCTAAAATTTTACCTTTGCACCACAAATCATAATTAACTGATGCTTTATATAAACCTACTTTAAAACTTTTACCTTTATTAGTTTCATAAAATAAATTTTTCTTTTTTAATTCTTTAGCTATTTCTACTTGTCTAGATATAGTTCTACTTAAAATTAACCATTTATCTTTAGTTAAATCTATTTGATTTAAATTAGCTATGGTTGAAGTTTCACCTTCAAAATCTCTAGGTAAATAATTTTTTTCTTTTCTCATACCTATAATTCTTTCTATAGGTTTCTGTGAGTCTTCCTGTACTGCTCTAGATATTCTTTTTGAATACTTTAATATTTTTTCCTTACCAGGTTCTGTAATAAATCTTTCAACATCTGCACCTGCCCAAGCAAAGATAGCTTGGTCATCGTCTCCTGCTAAGTACATATCTTCAGTTTTATCTTTTAAAGTATCAAATAACTTCCATTGTAATGGAGATAAGTCTTGTGCCTCATCAATAAAAATAGTTTTAAATGTTGGAAAATTTGGATCATCTTTTCTTTTAATAGTTAGGTCTACTAAATCATTAAAGTCATATAGCTTTTTCTTTTCCTTATAATCTTTTAAATTATCATGTATGTGTTTTAAAATTTCCCATTTAACTTCTTTGTTATTATGTTCGTTAAGATCATACTCTTCTGAAATATCTACACATCTATTAGTTGCTCTATTAATTATTTGAAAGTATGAATTATCACAGGTTAAATAATTTATCTCTTCTTTATTGTATTTGTCTGTGTATTTAACATTAACATTAATTTTCTTACCAAAATTCTCATAATGAAAAGGCTGCATAATATCTTCTTCTTTTAAACTCAAGAAATGAAAACAGAATGAATGTAAAGTTTGGAAGTAAGGTAAATTTTTATCGTCAGCTGGCATTCTTTTCTTAGCGACTAATGCTGCTTTTCTACTAAAAGCAAAATAACCTATTTTATTTAAAGGTGTACCTGTTCTAGCATAAGCTTTTGCTCTATTTATTAATTTAAATGTCTTACCTGTACCTGGAGGTCCAAAGTATTTATATATCATTAGAAAATATTTTCCTCACTAACAAAGTTATGTTTCTCTTCTACATTTTTTTCTAAAGTTAAAAATTTCAAAGGAAGTCTCAAAGTTTTTAATGGTGGAAATGAATTACCTTTTGCATCTTTCCCTGGAAATCTTTTGCTGTGATCAAACTTTGCTTGCTCATCTTCTTTTTCACTATTAAATAAACTTTTTATCATCAAAGAAGTTTTAGCTGAAGAATCTTTCCATTCAAAAGTTTTTATATCATCATAGAAAGCAGCATAAGAAAAATATGCATATTCACTATCTAATAAAGGTCTACCGCTTTTAAAAGAAGTATGTTTTTTAGCTTCTGGTTCGTTAATATATCTATTGATATGATCCATTAATACATCTGAAGGATTGGTACCTTCTGCAGGATTTATTATTTCTAGTTTATGTTTCTCAAATAAATTTTTTAGTATCTCATGAAAATCATTTGCTTTAATTGTAGGTGGTACAATGTGTGCTTGTTCCATTACCAATGCTCTTAATTCTTTTTGACTTTCTATCTTATGGATATTTTTAGCGTGTATCTGTTTAGTTTGTCCCTTCTCATCTTCCACTGTAAAATACCATTCTGGTGTAGGTTTAATATTTAATTTCTGTAATGCTGTTAGTGCAGGCCATCTAGGTTTGTTATCAGATATAACACCAAACTTTCTTTTGACACAAACTGATTTAACACACACAGGTGCTAACAAAGAATCATTACAAGTATAACCTTTTTTCTGTTTAGCCCAACTCTTAATTTTTTGACTTACATGTACATCTGTCCAACTACTATCAAACTCAAAATATTTTCTTGCTGCTTCTATAATTTTATCTTCCCAATTATCTGGATACTTTTTCTTAGCAAACACCATGTAGTTATATAAAAATCTATCTCTACCGTCTGTCATTATTTCTTTAGTTAATATTCCTAAACATGGAGGACCATCATCAAACTCTTTATCACCACCGGTTAACTCATCTTGAATTATATTTGTTTGTATTTCTTTTAATTGTTTTGCTGTCTGAGCATTTGCATCTAATACTTTTAAGAACATATCTAAATCCATTTCTTCACCTGTTGGAAGTAATGCTCTTCTTGAATTATTGTTGTAAGGTAAATTTATAAAGTTACCATTTGTTCTTTCTCCATCTGCATTCTCACCTAATGAAGTTTGCTTTGGAAATATTTCGGTATTGATTGGTAGCTTAAATAAAAATAATAACTGTTCTAAAAAATCTCTTATCTCTTTCGCTTTAACAAATTCAGTGGTGAACACATATAAATGTAATCCACCACTTTTTGATAGGACAGGGATAACTGGTAAATTTTTTTCTTGAATAATTTGTAAATAGAATTGTCTATCAATTGGATATTTATCTACATCAATTGCACCAAACTTTGCAGTACCTTCATCAGTACAAGGTTGAATACCTATAGATTTAATTCCTTTTAAATGCTCTTCGTAATCTTTTTCTGTAACTTCTTTTTGTGCCCACTCATGAGGATATCTTTTTTTACCTGTTTCAGAATCTACATGACCTTCATTAGTTTTACATACACCGTAATTTCTTTTTAATCCCTCAAAATATTTTATATAATCTTTCATACCATCCATCCTATCATTTTTTTATTTTTAATAAAGGCGGCAGTAGTCTCCCAATGCCGCCTCCACTGACCAGTGTCCCTCAAAGGGATTAGATAATATCTTTGGATTTTTTTTCTTCAATCTTTTCGTATTTAGGTTGTGTAGAACCTTTAGCTACTTCAGATTGTAGTTTTTGACCTGCTTGATATAATTCAGCATCTTTAGCATTAGAAACATTTAACATTCTTACTAAAGAAGGTTTATATACATGCCAGTTCTTATCACCCCAACTCTTACCTGCTGTTTTTAAATTAAACATAGCGGTATAAGATGCCGGTTGAAATGAACCTTTATCGTCTTCCATTCTTAAATTTGAAATCATATCATTCAAATCTCTACCTGGAGTCAGATTAGAAGATCTCATAGGTATTACAGCAGATCTAGATCCATTTTCTAAAATAGCTATTACATAGAAATACATTGTTTTCTCTACATAATTACCATTAGATAATCTATATCTACCCCCTTTTTCTTCAACAGCATCTGATGGCGGATTCAAGTGTGTACCTACTGGAGCGGCTGTACTATCACCTCTCTCTTGCCATTCTGGATACCTAGTTTGAAAGTGAGATACAATTACATCTAAACCTTTCTCACCATTAATTAAGCTACCAAAACTAGATGCATAAATCATTCCAGGTTCTGCACCTTCGACATGTTTAGCACTTCTTGAATTGCACTCTGGTGACATTTGGTGAAGAATTTTCAAGATAGGTGTTGACCTATCACTTGATTGCATTTCTTCAGTTCCTTTACCAGAATCTGCTCTTAGATTGATTGTAGATAATGCTCCTGCATTACTTTTTACTTGTACTTCTGTACTCATACTCATTCTCCTTATTGGTTATCGTTTAACGTTTATTTGTTTTTTATTTTTGTTTGACTTCCATCAAACTTCCAAAAAAGATCGTCGGGAACTTCGTTCCCGTTATTTTTCCAATCTTCTAAGGTTACTTTGAGTGTCGATGGGTGAACTTTCTCCTCTTGGATAGGTTCATACCCATTCGACCTCGCAAGGCTAGCGTAATCGACAGCCTTGTTATCTTCGTCTTGACCAAATGATACTGTAATATTATTTTTTACAATATCACCTAGACCATTGTTTCGAAGCCATTGTATTGCCTCAAGCTTTTTATCAGCTTTTATTGTGGCACTATAAACTTGTTTAATAGATAGTTCAGAACCATCTTGTAACTTTAAACTTTTTAGATTCATGTCTTGCATTAACTTTGGAATTATAACGCAACTAAAATGTTTTTCGTCTTCTTTTAAATCTTTTATTTCTTCTTCTTTTGTTTTGATTTTATTTTGAATAGTTTTTAATTTTTCTACTTCTTCTGATAATTTTTTAGGATCTATGATATCAGTTTGATCTGGTGCGTCTGCTCTTAAATCTATACTCATAATTATTTTTTCCTCGCTTTCATACTAAAGCTATATAGGATAATTATAAGTTTTGTCAACCCTAGTTTTGAAAAATATTTATCTCGATCGGATAATAAGTTTTTTCTTGACGGTCCCATTTAAGTAATTTGTATTTTCCATTTGTTATATCAGAACAAACAGAACAGACAACACCAATTATTGCAGGGTCACCAGAAAGTAATAAATAATCGTCAGCAGTAAAATCTTTTAGAAGCGTTCTAAGTTTTATAATTAACGGGCCAGGAGATAATATAATTTGTGAATACATTGGTAATAGCGTCACTATGTCGCCATATTTTTGTGCACCTAATACATTGTATTTTGGCTTACCTGTATCTCTATCGACAGGTATCTCTTGGGTTAAATATACTTTGCTCATTGACTTTTTATTTTTTTGATTTATACCTCTTTTTAGAAAGAAAAGCAAATTATGGACATTAAAAATTATAAGTTTAAGACCAAGCCATTTGACCATCAAATGGACGCTCTAGTAGACTCTTGGGACAAAGAAAACTTTGCCTATTTCATGGAGATGGGTACAGGTAAATCTAAAGTATTATTAGATAATGCAGCTGTTTTATATGACAGAGGTTTAATTAATGGACTATTATTAATAGCACCTAAAGGTGTTTATAAGAACTGGTTTGACTCTGAAATACCGGTTCACTTACCCAATCATATACATAAAAAAGTTGTACTTTGGAAAACATCTGACAAGTCTAAAAAACAAAAAGAAATATTAAATACTTTATTTAAAACTGGAACAGACCTACATATTTTAATTATGAATGTAGAAACATTTTCTACAGGTGATGGAACTGCATTTGCACAAAAGTTTTTATCTTGTCATAAAACAATGATTGCAATTGATGAGTCTACTACTATTAAAACTCCAACATCTAATAGAACTAAAAATATTTTAAAATTAAGTGATGACGCTAAATACAGAAGAATCTTAACAGGTTCTCCTGTTACTAAATCACCTTTAGATTTATATTCTCAATGCCTGTTCCTTGATCCCTGGCTCCTGGGGCATCAATCTTACTACACGTTTCGTGCTAGATATTCTATTGTTAAAAAAATACAAGTTAATGGTAGACACATAGAAGTTGTGGTAGGCTACAAGAACCTTGGTGAATTATCAGATAAGATAAAACCTTTTTCAAAAAGAATATTAAAAGAAGACTGTTTAGATTTACCAGAAAAAACATTTGTCAAGCATTATGTTGAACTGACAAAAGAGCAACAGAAAGTTTACAATCAAATGAAACAAGAAGCAATAGCTTTTTTAGATGGTAAAATGCAATCATCAGCAACGGTTATGACTCAACTTATGAGACTTCATCAAATTACCTGTGGACATTTTACAGCTGATGATGGTACTATAAAAGATTTGCCTTGCAGTAGATTAACTGAACTTATGAATGTTCTTGAAAACATTGAAGGTAAAACTATTATCTGGTCTCACTATACTCATGATGTAAAAAGAATTATTAAAGAAATTAAAAAAGTATATGGTGAAGACTCTGTTGTTGATTATTATGGTGCAACCGATACCGATGCAAGATCAGCTAATATTAAAAAATTTCAAACCGATGATAAGTGTAGATTTTTTGTAGGCACCACTCATACAGGTGGTTATGGTATTACCTTAACTGCAGGAAGTAATATGGTTTATTTCTCTAATGGTTATGACCTTGAGAAACGTCAGCAATCAGAAGCTAGAATAGATCGTATTGGTCAGACTAAAAAAATGACATACATTGATATTATGGCCCAAGATACTATTGATGAAAGAATAGTTAAAGCACTTCGTACTAAAGTAAATATTGCTAATGCCATTATGGACGAAGATCTAAAAGATTGGATATAGCGATTATAGCCCCCACTATAATCATTCCCGACATTTAAAAAAATGTCAACCTCCCAAAAAAATTATAATTTAAACATTAATGCTGTAATCATTCCACCCATACCCATGAGTAAAGCGGCAGCGCAACCGATTAAAATTCTTTCAATTCTATCAATTTGAGTTTCTAATTTATTAATTTTTTCGTGAGTTTGTTTTTGCATTATACGACAAAGTTTTTCGTGAGATTCTATTTTTTCTAAAGCTGTGTCTTTTGATCTAGGCATATTAGAAACCAGTTCTTCCTCTGCCTGATTTATTAGAAAAACCTTGACCACTACCTGCTGATGTTCCTGCTCTATCTGCAGCTGAAGTACTAAAACCTCCTCCAGAATTTGTAAAACCTTGTCTATCAGCACTTGCGTATACAGATGCATTTGCTGCTCTTGCTCTATCTGCGGTGGATTGTTCTCTAGCCATTTGTGCTTGTCTTTCTGCTGCTTGGGCTGCTTCAGCTCTTGCTGCTTCTTTTTGTTGTACCATTTGATTAGCTACAATATTTTTTGGATTGAAAATATTTGTTTGAGCAGTATTTAAATAACCTAATCTATCAATTAAATCAGTTTCAACGTCACCTTCATACTCACCAGCGATAGCAGCTTCTATTTCTGCTGGGCTCATTCCATATTTTGTAGCTAAGGTATTTGCAATTGTTTCTCTTCTTTTATCAAAAGTACCAGAATCTATTTGATTAGCGTTATAACCAGCCATGATTCCTTCAGCAGAGTTATAATCATTAGATACTACTCTCCCAATATCATCTAACATAACACCTGCACCTAATAATTCATTTTCTAAAATTCCTCTTTTGTTTATAGGAAGTTTATCCGCTAAATATTCAATTCCTCTTTTAGCCATACCAATTCCCGGTATAAAATTAGCAGCTCCTGAGATCATTTGTTCAAATTTTGATTGTTCAGGGTTTGTATTATAATAATCTGGATAATTATCCATAAATTTATTGGCAGCTGTATCAGTAGCATAAAAATCTCTTTCTTGAGCTTGTCTTAACCCATATGTATTAGCCATACTATAATTATCTTGACTTCTTACTCCTGGACTACTTGCAGTTATATTATAGGGATTGTTGTCATCACCACCTCTACCTAATATATTACTAACTAATTCAGGTGTAACTCCTCCTCCTCCAGTATCAGCATTTGTAGGGTCTCCTAAAATACTTAAAATGTCTTCGTCAGAATATCCAAGGTTTTTATAATATCTTGCTTGATAATTTTTAACGGGGTCATTGTAATTGAATTCCATTAAGCTAGTCCTCTTGATCTTAATTTAATTTGTTTCTCTTCGTCGGATAATAAAGCATTCTCAGTTGGTGTCAATCCCTGGTTCATGGTCCCTGATGCTCCTACTTGCTGCATAGCTGCTGACTGTATGACTTGCGCATTTGGCATAGCTGTTGGGGGTAATGCTGATTGACCTTGAGGATCTGTATCAGGTAAAAAGTCTTCTAATTTAAATTCAAACGTAGGATCTGTTAATGATTTTTCATTAAAAGCATCATACATTTTATCTATAATAGGCGCAGCTTCTTCAAAAGGATTTGTAAGTCCAGTATCTGTTGCTATCTCTTCAAATTTTAATTGAATACCTTTACTAGGATAATAAGGATCAAATGCACCATCTTCTAAATAAATATAATCTTTTTTATAACCTCTTTTTTGAAAAATTTCAAATATTTTATCATCGCTTAAACCTAATTTTTTAGCATTTCTAATATGAGTTTTCATATTTTTATGTGCATTAAATCTAATTTGATTAGCTACAAAATATCTTTCAATAACATCTTTTGCATCTTTTGCAGGTTTTAAAACTCCTTCAGGACCTCCAGTAAATTCTCTTGAAGCATTTCTTTCACTAGTTATAAAATCAGTAATGTAAAATTCTAATCCTTTATCCGGTCTTAATTTAGTTAATTTAAAACCAAAAACACCAGCTAAAGATTCAGGTATTTCCATAACATCTCCATTACGATCTGGCTTACCTGTAATTGAATCATATACTTTTATAAATTGTTTATATTGCGGTGCTTGAGTTTCAGCTAAATGTTTTATTATTCTAGTAAATTTTTCACCATCAGGAGTATCTTCTGTGTACAACTGTCTATTATCATTTGTTCTACCATTTCTAGTTATAATATCATTAACAGCTTCCGTAAAAATAGATTCCCCTATAAATGGATCTGAAATTTTTGCAGCTGATTGAATTATACCTTGAGTAAAACCCTTTAATAAAACTTCTTCATTTTCAATACCTTCTTGTATTTCTCTCAATATAATTTGAAAAGGTCTTGTTAAAGTATCATAAACATTGTTTTGTGACCAATCAGAATAAGATAGTTCACCTGTATCAGGATCTTTAAACCACATAATTTGTGAATCTTTAGACCAAGGTGATACAAAGTCTCTAGCTGCATCAGCTTCTTCATCTGAAACTCCATTAATAGCTTGAACTCCTTTTACTAGTCCATAAGGTAGTGCACCAAAAGCTGTTATAGCACCTATTAATCTTTTCATACCAATTGCTTTTAATGGATTAGTACTAGTAATAGGATTTATTTTTTTAGTTATAGGGTCTCTTATTTCTTTTAATGCTCTATTTAAAATACCATAACCTGTTCTATAAATTTCTGAAGGCCAAGACATAAAATTACCAAAAGGAGTAACTCTCATACCTCTTACAAATTCACCTACATAAGCATAGTTTGGAATTGTATTTCTTACAATATCAGCAGCTTCTTCTTCTAATTGCTTAATAGCATTAGGACCTATTTTCATTCCTGATTTTTGATAAGCATCTTTTAATCTTGAAAATTCTGTTTCATAGTTTGCTATTTTCCAAAAATCATCTTCTGCAATATAAGCGTCTTGCATAAATTGACCTACTTTTCTAGCTCCTCTAGCTGAAGTTTCTCCTACTTTACCTAAAGATTGTATCATAGGTTTTAAAATACTATCGGTTGCAACGTTGCCATTTTCAAATATTTTAGCATCTCTCATTAAATTTTTAAGATCGCCCATTCTAGTATTAGAGTTAGTAACCCCCAATTCTAATAGTCTTCTATATTTTTTATTTGCTTCAGGACTTCTAAGTCCTACTTGAACAATTTTTTTAGCTTCTTTCATTCCTCTTGCAAAGTGAATAGGGTCTAATATAGTTCCATTAGCTAAAGAAAAAGCTGAAGAAGAAAAGAAATTTCTAAAATGAGTAGGTACTGATAATACAGTTTTTGCAAACTGTGATCCCGCTTTTGGTGTTAAAAATAAATTTCTCCATGCCCAAGATGCGGCTTTACCAAGAGAACCTCCTGATTCTCCTCTCATAAATTCAGATACTTTCGCTGAGTTTGAAAAAGCTTCTGCAATATCTTTTGTAGTATAAGTTCCAGAAAGTCTGTTAATTAAAACTCCATCTTGAAATAATTCTTTTACATAAGGATCTATTTTTACAATCTCATTATTAGGTAAAGCATTTCTTGCAGCTACAGGTGAGTCAAAGAAAAAACCTCTTTGCCCTACTGGAGTATCTGCTTTTGCAACTTCTTTCATTGCTGCATCAGTATCTAATATCTCATCAAATAATTGATTTTTTCTTGCAGTAATACTTAAATCATTAATTGATTGGAAAATAGAATGTCTAGCATCTTCTATTTCTCCAAATAATTCTCTAAACGCTTTAGATCCTTTACCTATAACTTTTAATTCTTTAGTTCCATCAGGCAATTCTTTTTCTAAAGTTCTTGCAAATGTTTTAGTATTTACAGGATCCATAGCTCCTAATGTTCTATTATCATAAGTAAAACCTGGAAGTTTACTTTTACCATTATATTTTCTTGCTTGACTTAATATATTACTAACTAATTCTTCTGCTTGTTCATCTGTAATAGGGTTTTTATTTTTTGCAGCATATCTTTTAAATATATTTTTAACTTTATTTACAGATTCAGCACTAGGTTTATATCTATCAAAAAAACTATATGATGTGTTTTCAAATATTTTATAAGTAGTTCCAAGATATTGTTTAACCCTGTCACCCATTAATTTTCTTAAATTAGTTTGAACATCTTTAATTAGTTTAATGTCTACCGGACCTTCTGCTGTGATATCAAAAAGTTCATCTAAATATCCTCTAACATTTTCAACAGATTCAACCATTGTATTTACAGAGTCCTTAGTAGCACCTTTACTTTTAGCAGATTTTAAAAATGCATTATAAGATTTATCAGGTATTCCTTTTTTTAAATCCCCTTCAAATAATAAATCATTTAATTCTTTAAAAAAAATTCCTCTATCATCTTCAACAGTTTTATTTAACATAGATTTAACGCTAGGAAACATTTTATTTACTTCTCTATCAATTCTAGTAACTTGCTCTTTAGCAAAATTAGTATCAGCCATTAATCTTCCAGCTTCTGTTCTTTTAGCTAAAAACATTTCTTGAGGTTTTGATCCTCTAGGTCTAAACCAGCTAGCTACAGTGTCTAATTGTCTTTCAATTCTTTTACTACTATAAGCTAATTCTTTTCCTCTAGTGGCTAGAGCCTTGATACCTACACCTGCACCGTAAACAATAGGTGCTAAAAATAAAGACTCAGTTCCAAATTTAAGTCTATTTAATAGTCTTCTTTGAGCATCTGACGTTGGATCTAAATCTACATTTCTATCTAGTTCTGTTGGACCTGCTTCAAACACATCGCCAAAAGTTCCAATGGTTTCTGTATCTGCAACAAAAGTTTCTCCCAATGCTCCACCACCAATTACCGCTGCCCATGTTTTTTTATTTGATAATTGATTTAATTCTTTAGCTTTTTTAATACCTTTTTTTACATTTTTAGAATTTAAATTTACTAGTTGACCAGCTTTTTTTGCTTTAATAGCTTTTGAAGCTATTTTTTGAGCAATAGCTAAAGTAGCTTTAGCTCCTAAAGTTCCTAAAGTTCCAACCTGTGTTAAAGCTTCTGTAATTTTACCGGTAGCTCTTTCTTGAGCAAGATCTTCAAACACATTTAATTTATCAAAAAACTGTTCTACTGAAGCCACTGCTTTAATATTACTTTCTTTTGTAGAAGGCATATTTAATAAAGCTGATCCTCCAGCATCCATTAATTCTGCTGTAAGAGATATAGGTCCTTCAATAGTTTTAATTGCACCTGAAAGCACACCAGCAACAGCTGAAGTAAGTGCTGAAATTTCACTATCTTGTTCTGCTTCTGGAACTAAAGTTCCTGTTTCTGGAACTAAAGATGTTTCTTTTTTATTTTCTTCTATTTGTATCTTTTTTTGTATATCACTATTTAGTGAATCTTCTTCTGCAAATTCAAATTTAAATTTTTCTGAGGACATAGTTCCTCTCTATTCCGGTGGCAATAAAGTATTTTGATCTAATAATACAATATCTTTTTTTCCTGTTTCTGGATTAGTCATTACCATTTTCCATTTTTGAGACGTTGGATCTATAAATCTAGATTGTTCTGATTGAGTTTGTATCCATTCTCTAAGTTCTTCTCTAGAATTAACAGGTGCAATTTTTATACCAACTCCATTTGCAAAACCTTGTACAATTTGTGGATAAACACTATAAGTCAAGTCATATTTTGCTTGAGCCTCTTCTTTTTGAGAAACTGTATATGCATTTTTTGCCATACCTGATATACCCTCTAAATAATTTTTTGCTTGAGATGCTGGTGTTCCAGATTCAAATTGTTTACTAGTTGCTTTTTTCTGCTCTAAGTTTGATTGTGCTAAATCTTTAGCTGTTCTATCTTTAAAAAATTGTGATACAGCAGTTCCTTTTGTTAAAGCTTCTTCACCTTTTAATTTTTCATATGATGTTAATGCTTTTTCTGTTGGTGATTTAAATGATTCTGCGATTGATCCTAAAGTACCTTTACCTGCTCCGGTTCCAGAAACTACATTTAATCCACCTTCAATTAATAGCTTAGCAATTATATCTGATTTTCTTCCAGAAGTATCACCTCTTATACTATTTAATAAGGCGACATCTTCTCCAAGTCTTGGATTCTTAGCAACTATTTCTTCGAAAGTTGTTCCAGCGTTATATTGTCTTCTAGGTGTATCTTTAATACCTGACATTATACCAGACATTTTATTGTTGGTACTACCTCCTCTAAACATTGGTCTTCTAAATATTTTACTCATAATTATTTTGGTCTCACTAAACTATAGATACCTGCAAGAGTTGATCCTACTCCTAAAGCACTAGCTAATGGACTTTGTGAAGGTGTAGTTTCTTGAACTGATTTTCCAGGGTATCCTGCAATTAATCCTGTAACTCCTGCACCATATTGTTGTGCAGCATTTAATTGTTGATTTAATTGTTGTTGAGCTAATTGTTGATTAGCTGATAATTGTGCTTGTTCTAAAGCTTGGTTTTGTGCTCCAAAAGTAGATAATGCTCCAATGTCTTGACCTAAGAATTGTTGTTGCTGTCCACCTAAATTTAATTGATTTAAATAATTTTGTTGAGCTAAACCTTGAGCTTGACCAAAACCTTGTTGTAATAATTGTGCTTGTAATGCTGCTCTGTTTCTATCTGAACCAGACATGTATTCAGCTTCTGCAACACCTTGTCTTGCTCCACCAAATGCACCTGCTCCAACTGCTCTGTCAGCAAATGAACCTAAACCTTTTTGTGCTTGAATATCATAATCTTGTAAAGTTGTATTAATTACATCTTGTTGATATGGAGACATATAGTCTCTGTAAGCTGTAGGACCTGTCGCTGCTTCTGCTGCACTTAAATAAGGTTGGTATCCACCAATCCCTGCTGTTGCTAAACCTTGTGCTTGTGCTTGTAATGGATCTTGTCCAGCTACAAATTGTGAGCCATATGTTTTTGAAAGGTCAGCACCTTTGTAACCGCCAACCGCTCTCGATAAATCTTCTAAATATGTTTTACCACCAGCTTCAATAAACTCTGCAGGTAATACTCTTGACGTGCTAACTTCAGCCATTAAACTCTTCCCCCATTTTCTAATTTTTTCATCATGTCGTACATACGTTGTGCACCTTTATTAACATTACCATCACCCATACCTCTTACAGCATCGGCTGTGAATACAAATTCGTTATTTGATAACATTGCTGGAACGTCATCTGCCTTTTCTTTTACACCAACTGGAGGAATAAATCCACCACTATCTCGTAAATCTAACTCTTTTACACCAGCTTTATTAGTTCTTTTAGGCAATCCCATGATCCCTGAGGCCTGATCCACGATCTCATCTGACCCGTAAGCATAACCTATTCTACCACCTTTAGCCATTTCCATAGGTTCATCCATTTCATTTTGTTCTTCAAGTCTCATCATAAATTCCTCTGTAGATACACCTGAATCTTCTAATGATTTTTTAAAATCTTCTATTAAATATGTTTTAGTTTCATCAGCAACACCAGGCATTGCTTTTTTATATGTATTATATTTATCAATTAAATTTGCTATAGGATTATCTGTACTAATAGGATTACCAGATTCTGCTGCTCCAGGATTACTATATATCATTTCTTCAATTTCAGGTTTTCTCATAGGTAAAACCATATCTTCACTTCCGTCTGCATATTTCATTCTACCACCATACATAGCACCTATTCTTCCACCATTAGCATAACCCCCTTGAGATGACGAATATTCAGCTGTATCTCTGTCAACCATTGCAGGGATCTCTTCTTCTTTGTAACCTAAATTTTCATAATAAGATGATAAGTATCCTCTTAATGCTCCAATATCTCTTGTAGCTGCAATAGCTTCTTGATCACCTTCTTGTGCTGCACCCAATAACGCTGTTAATGCTCCTCCAGCTAAAAGACCTTTTGTAAGACCACTCATATCTGTATTTTTAGAAAGTATATTATTAAAACCTAAATTAGTTGCTAAATTACTCATTGAAAAACCACCGTCGGCTTTTAAAAAAGGAAGACTTTTATTAAAAAGTGTTCCACCGCCAGCTAAATAACCACCACCTAATAATAAACCTATTTTACCCACATCTGATTTAGCAAGACTTTTAATACCTTTAGCTGCACCAGAAACTGCTTTTTTAACAGACTTAACAATACTTCCCAAACCATATTCTTGTCTTGGCGCAAGGTTCATGATTCCACCACCTCGGTATAATTGTCTGGGTTCTTGTCCTCTTGAAATTGGCATAATTTTATCTACTATATATAATAATCCATTGTTTTACAACTATTCAGATGCTGCTCCCAATGGTGGCATTGCTGCTACTTTAATCTTTAATGATCTTGTAATTTCTTCTCTAATGGTAGGAGTACTTGAATCTGCAATATCATTTTCAGCTTCCTCATCAGAGTTATATTCTACATTAGTTCTTGTATTTCTTAGCACTACTTCTGTTTCACATTTAACAACTGGTACTTTTTTACCATTTATCATTGTGTATGCTACTGATCCTTCTTCTTTAAACGCCATATTTTTCTCCTTATTCTCTGTTAATTTCTAGTATTGCAACTGTTCCTTCTATATCATTTGCACTATCTGCTTGTACTCTCAGTATATCATTTTCTTCTAAAACAACAGAGCCATCTGATACAGACTGTGAATTACTTGATGCAATTGTATGTTTTGCAAAAGTAAATTGAGTGGTAACAGAATTGTCATAAATATGAGCATGAATAGTAACATTACCTGCACCTATGTTTGCCATATGTATATTTTGTATAATTGCTCTTGAGTTTGAGGGTACAGTATATACATCTGTAGCATCTGTAGTTGTTAAATCAAACTGTGCATTTTTATATATGTTTGCCATTAACTACTGCTCCCTGAAGATTTAAACCAAGTAAATCTTTCAGTCTCTTGTTTTAATTCATTTAAAAAAGTTGAGTTTAATTGTTCTACAATTAAAGCAACTGCTCTATTGATTTGTTTTTGGTTAGAGACATCATACTCTTCTTTTGGTTCAGGTAATCTAACTACTATTTTAGCCATTATCTTCTACCATCTGGTTGTATATCTATTCTAAGTGTTCCAAATCTCCAAGACTCACTAACATCTGTATTTTCTATTTTGATATTAACAAACCTTCCTCTGGCTCTTGTATCTTTTTTATCAGTATTTGCATTAATTGTAAAGGGACTCAGATTAGTTGTAGTTTCTGATTCTTGAGGATATCTTTTAACAGCTAATGTAACTTTTGCATTACCTTGTAAATTTTTAAAATCAGGTAAAAATCTTCTCATAGCTAAAAATACTTCT
>JACKZZ010009534.1_pt1 | contig 24980 bp, 20 predicted proteins | sample 8027871 | NCBI WGS metagenome assembly JACKZZ01 (sample SAMN15724774, study PRJNA655200) | protist metagenome | isolation source: fluorescence activated cell sorting (FACS) single amplified genomes of... | place: USA: West Boothbay Harbor, Gulf of Maine | collected 2000-07-19 | reverse complement strand
ACCCGGAAACCATTACACGCCACTGTCATTGCGCATACTGGCGATGCGCAGGTTGTTTGTGACGAGCGGCCGACAGTGGTCGACTTTAGCGCCATCATTGTGAGAGACAGCGACGATGATGATATTGATGCCGATGCGAACCTGCGTGACATGGTTGCAGCAACCGTGCGGAACCGAAACGCGGCGGCTGCGATGGCGTCAGCGGCAGCGGCAGCATCAGTTGCTGAAGCAGAGAAGACAGCAATAGCGACGGCAGAGAAGACGAACAAAGAGGCAGCGGCGGCGGCAGCAGAGGTCGCAGCGGCGGTAGCGACAGAGGCAGCAGCTGAGACAGTGGCGGCGGCGGCGGCTGCCGTCGCCGCGCCTCTTGTAGCTGCTGCGCTCCTGCCAGCAGGTAGCGTCGGCAGTGACGATGACGACAGCAGCGACGGCGGTGACGGCGGCGACGGCGGCGACGGCGGCGACGGTGGCGACAACGGTGACGGCGGCGACGGCGGCGATAGCAAAAGCGGTGTCGAATGGCCAGTCGTATCCCGTGGCGACAATGTCAGCGCCGCTGACATTGAGCGCATCGCCGCGTTGTATGCAGCATATGACGATGTTAACGACAATGGTGATGATAATACCTACAGCGACTGTGGCGTGACCAGCCATGATGTCAAGCCAGCTGAAGACAGCAACTCAGCTGTGGCAGCTGCGTCACCTGCCACAGCGCACGCAGCTGCCACAGCGCCGATGAAGGCGGTAGGGTTGAAAGTGAGATCGGCAGACACGTTCATATCCTCGGTGGCGCCAACGGAGGCGGTAGCATTGACGTCTCCGACAGCGGTGGTGAAGGTAAAAATGGCGGCGATTGTCGCTACTTCAGCGGCGATGACACCAGTTGTGATTACGTCGCCGCGCTCGGAGCCGACGTCAAAGAAAGCGATGGCGTTGGAGGCCACGCGACACCGGGCGGCTGCTAAGACGGCGGTGGCAGCGGCGGCGGCGGCAGCTGCGGCGGCAGCAGCGTCGGAGGCAGTGGCGGTGAACGCACGAGCTAGAGAACGTGCGTTTGCGCGCACAGATGCCGCTCGCCGACGCAAACTTGCGCGTCAGCGTGTGATGGCGGCGCGCACAGCGGCGGCGCTCATTCGTGAGCGAGGCATCGCCATCATTGGCGATGATGAAGGCAGTGGCGCTGATGACAGCCGCAGCGGCATGGACAATGTCAACGGTGGTGAAACCGCTGCCGCCAGTGTGAGCGGTAATGGAGTACGGTGGCGACAGTGGCGACGTGACGTGTGTTCCGTTCGCTTTCCTGCTCCGTTTTTGCAGTCAGTCTCGTCGAAATCATCGTCATCATCATCGTCGTCTTCGTCTCTCTCGGCATCATTATCGACAAGGTCATCTTCGACGGCCACACCGCGATCACGGCCATCCTCAGCACCACATATGCGCCGCCCGTATGCGCGATATGCAAGCGACGCCCATGAAGAAATGTTCGTGTTAGAGACACAGGACGGCAGCAGCGACACCGACAACATCGACCGTGACGACGGAGTAGATGGCCGCGCTAGAGGTGGTTTTGATGTTGTTGGTGGTGCCAGCCGCGATGATGGCGTTCGCGTCGGAGACGCCATAATAAGCGATGGTGTCGCGCTTTTTGATCGCCGCAACGGTGCTCGCACACACGTCGACTGGCGCTCGCGCATCGGCGGCCGCTGGTGCCGCGCTCTGCTGATGCAGACGAAGGCGGCGCTACCGTTGCGCCAGCGGCGTCTTTTTGTGCGCCAGGCGATGCGTGGCAGCAGTCGCAGTCGCGGCGGCAGCGGCGGCGATGGTAGCGGCGGCGGCGGCGGTAGAGACTGCGGCAGTAACGGGGGCTCCGGTGGCAGTGGTGATTGCAGCGGCGACGTCAGAAGTGTTGGTAACGGCTACGGCGATGATGGCGGGTCAAGCACGGCGAACCCGCAGTGGCGAGACGGCATTGATGTCGTCATTGTTGATAGCGACAGCGACGGTGGCGGCTGCCCTAAAGATGAGTGCATTGACGGTAGCAACCGCGGCCGACACACGTTTTCGCCGACGCCGGTCCTGATAGCTACGGAGTCGCGTGCGCTCAGCTCCGTCGCGACGGCAGCGGCGGCGGCGCGGCAGCGCCACCGGCTGCGGTGCGTATGTGACCCCGCTCACGTCGCCGCCGTCGCCACTGGCGCCGTCGCCGCTGCCGCTCCCACTCGTGCTGCGTTACGATGCCCATCACCGCCTCGCCTACGTCTATTGACGGCGTTACGGAAGCTTACGGCGACAAAAGACGTCGGCAACGCCCAGGATGGTGTTGATGAATTTTATTATGATGACATTCGATGTGTCGAGGACAACGACGGCATCTACGGTGATTGCGACAGCAACGACAGAGTATTTGCGGCTACACCGGCGGCTGTGCTGCGTCGCACACGTCCGCGCTCTGCAGTGAATGCGGTGATGGCGTCATCGGCGACGTCAGCGTCGTCTTTGCGAGTTAATGCATCGCGTTCGGCGACGGCAGCGACGGTGACGTCAAAAATGGCGGCAACTGCCTCTGCTCCTGAAAGCGCCGCGGTAGGAGCAGGGGCAATGGCTGTGACATCGACGGCGACAACGGTGAAAGTGACGCCGGCGATGCCGGAACGGCCTCTATCAGCACCAACATACTGCACACAGCTTCGTCATGCTGGAAACGCCGATGGTGACGACGGTCGTAGAAATCACGCTCGCTTTGCAGCCGCAGATGACGATGTCGGGTTGAGAAGTAATCGTGGCAATGGCTGCGATAGTCGTGCCGACGAGATGCATTTCGACTCGATGTCAGACGAAGTCGAAACTGGCGTCAAGCTGGGCGAAGGAAGCGACGAACACGATGTGATGCAAGCGACGGAGGATAAAAACGAGTTCTCGATGCCACCGGCTCAGCTTTTTTCATCCGCATCGGCAGCGGCGTCCGTATCTGCGTCTGTTGAAGTCTTAGATATGCACGAGCAACACGCACGAGAAGTGCAAAAATTGGAGGCAGAACTTACCGCCGCCTCGCTGACACCTGCAGCGGACGCGCGGCGCATAGCGGCGCTGTTGCCGCCAAACCTGCTAGCACATGGCAACACGCAGAGCCGCAGCGCACAGCCGCGTGCGGCGACAACCACTGCGACATCGACTGCGGCGTCAAGGCGACGTTTTACATTCGATGTCGTCAAGGCTGAAGCTTGTGTGAAATCGAAGGACGGTTTCGCAAGAAATGCGGCAGTAAAGCCGGGGCGCGTTGTTACGTCATCAGTCTGGCGATTTTGATAACTGATACGGATGGAGGTGTTTACTCGAAACTGTGACGTTAAGCTCATGCTTGCTCTGACTGCATGCATGCGATGCGTAGTGATCGTTAGCTGTGATCGAGTTGACTGATCAGGATGCAAAGGAATGCGAATAAAGTCTTTTGAGAACGAACGAAGATACGTGTGTAACGCACACGCTGATCGACTTGTGCAATTTGCAAATTTATTGCTATTTAAATTAATTACCGTGACGAGCTTCACGTATGATTGATCAGTTTAATTAGAGGTGCGTTTACACAGCTTGTGACGTTCGTATGAATTAAATACAGAGACCGGCCACAATGCGTGGGTCCTCATAAGATGATCATGTTTATCATTAGCACTTATTTAATTATTTATGGCAGCAGATATTCTTGTGGGTCCGGATGCACCCACGCATTGACGGCATATTTCTCGCTGTTGACACACGGCTCACCGCAGTGCAGCATGCGCTCGTCGCGCTTCTCTCTATACGGATGTGTGGACTGCAACGCTGTTGGTGAGACACTGTTTCTGAGAGTGCTGTTGCGTCTGATCGCCGCTGCACCGGTTGCTGCCGTTGGGTGCGGCTTTTCGTTCGAGCTGCGCCGTGAGAGGCGTGACAGTCGCGCCAGCGACGCCGACGTGGACGGTGCCGGCACACATAAGGCGCGCTCAGCCGGCGTTATGAGTGTGTTTCGCCAAAATAGGCAGGCACCGCGACGCGGGCGCACTCGTAGCTGCAATGTTATTGCGTGCTAATGTTAGGCTATCGGTGCTGAATTTATATATAGAAGCGGCGTGCCATAGAAATATGCCCTGCAATATGAAAGACTTGACCTATGTACTTATAACGACGTACTCGCAACTTCGTAAACGTCGTACACCCGCCCGTTTCGTCGGCGTTGAGATCGTTAAGGTACAAGAGACAAGAGTCTGCCGGTTTGTAATTACATGATGAGCGTCAGCAATAATTAAATGCTACATTTAAAAGATAAGAGCGAAGCAAAGCTGCTGTGAAACCATTATAGCTTATAGGTACCTACAGCGCCGTTGCTCGCCATCATAGTGAGCTTTAAACTGCTCGCCCGGCTTGTAGGCGAGGAACTGGATTTCATTGTGCGACGGCGGCAGGCCACTGACGGCGGCAACACGACGGTTCACATCGCGTAGAACACCAGTGTCGACTTGAGCTGTTCAAGTGCGATAGGTACGCGCGTGCGCATTCGCGTGAGTTAGGTGCACTTGTCAACAAGACTGGTCGAACGCATAATTGGAAAAACCATTCAATGATGGAGTGGTGACGGTTAATGCTGAGCGGCAACTTACTTCCGGTGAAGAATGCCGTAGAGGATGTACGTGCCTGAGATTTCTTCGTTACTGTCTTGCCACCACATTCCTCGTCGACTTGAGATGGGGCGCTGCGAAACGTGATTCGACAACAAACGAATACGGTGAACAATCTCGTTTGTTTGGGTTTCCAGAGTGCAACGGTACATTTTGTATGTGTGCTCTTAAAGTTCAACGCTCGTCGCACATCGATGCTTTACCAATCCGAATGATTTCATCGCACTCTGTAGTAATGTTGGGACGAAAATGCTAAGTAAAATGAAACATCGATTACAAGTGACGATCAACTTGCGAATGTAAATTCGATTGCTGGGCACCAAGTTGGCTGGCGCACGCACCACCGGGCCCGAGGAATTCTTCGAAAAAAAGAACCCGCGGATCTTCGCACAGAACGGTTGTTTTGATGCGCTGCAGCTGCTGGTCATGTACGTTTGTAGGATCGTTTTGCTGCGTCCAGTTGTTTTGGGTTGCCGACAAGAGTGTGAGAATTACGCATCGAATTACATGTATGCGAACAACGATTATGGGGAAGAATGGAGACGTTGTCTTCACGAAAGCGTATTAAAGAATCGCAAAAAGGTCAACATTATATGTTACATGTGAATGTGGTATATATTAATTGTTGGATTATGAATAATTCGCTCGTCGCTTAGCACAGACGAACGACATCGTTCGACTTGTCAACGCCGTGCATGCAAAACGCGAGCGTGTACTCAACTGCTGCGAGGACTGGATTGAACCCCGCGTCATTCGCGAGGCGTGCAAGGGATGAAGCTTCAACCGGCTTTGTAATCAACGAGTCGATGTTGTTTTTGCCGGAATATGACGTGAAGAGGCCCTGCAAGAACATAATGGTCTACGCGCGTGCGTCGATTAATCGAATTCTTAAAGTGAATTTAAAACGTCAAGCGGAATGAATCATGCCTATATTTTTCATCATTCATCACTACACAATTGAGAATATAAGGCATATTATTCACTGGTAGATAACAGTTACATACTGTTAATAAATGATGCTTCAATAATTGCTCACTTGCACCTCTTGATCTTGTGATACCAAGTTGCCGCCAAAAATATATTGACGACTTTGCGCATTCTCGTGCAGAAAGCCATAACCATTGATCAGTGCACCGGCTTTCTTTTTAATCGATCTAGCGCCGTCAAGATGACTGGCTCGTACTCGTCGGGCGACGCTGGTATGGCGCCAACGCCGAACCCGACCGCGTTCGTGGCCAAGTCGTCGTCGTTTGCAACGAGGAGAATCATTGCGCTCGCCATGCTATTAGCAATCCTTCTGGTGCAACAAATAGATGCATACTCTATTGAATCGGCAATCTATACGTACATGACAGCCGAGACGTTCTGCTCGGGCACGACGACAAAGCACGGCTTGGCCGGGTGTTCAACACCGCGGCCTGGGTGGTCGCCAGGCGTGCTGCGCTACTGCGACACTGATGCATGCATCGCCGCAGCGGCCGTAGATGAGACGCACGCACCGGCGGCGCTTGTTGTGACACCGGCGCTGATTACGCGAGCCAACCTGAGGCTGCTGAAGCAGAACCCAGCTGGCGTGTAGGTAGTCTAAGTACATTCTCAAATTGCAAACCATTCTCAAATTGCAAACCATCGTACAACGGGGAGTCATTTTGCATCGAACTTGCCCACGTGTAATGCAAACCTCACTTCTATGATTACAATACAATCGCTTCGACTACAGTGCCGGCATCGTCGTGCTTGATAGTCTTGGCGACTCCGCAGGCCGCGTGGAGGCGGCGGCGCCGGCGGCAGGATATTCGCCTGACGCACACTGGCCGAATATGCCATTGGACGCTCACCACGACGCGGCCATGGTGCAGATGAAAGCGACAAAGAAGCCGCACTACATGTGGAATCCGCACGGCAACTTCGCTGCTGTCGCCGATGATGCCGGTGGCTGGCCATTTGCAGTGTTCAGCGTCACCGACGATAACGACAAGGCAGCGTTGGAAGCGAAGGCGCGCCGCAACTCAGAGCTTATCGACGCCGGGCGGTGGGTGAATGCACTCTCTTAGCGTGCCAATTGTTAAAGATGTCCTTAATTCTAACGCGGCCATACTTTTGTGATGCGATGCGAATGCAAATATCGCCTCAATGAATGTATGTCCTACGTGCTCCTTGTATTCATGAATCTCACGACCGCACCTCTGCTTAATGGCGTACCTCTGTAGGTTTGCACCTGCACGCCTCGCGTTCGACTCGTTTATGCAGACTGCTGGACTACCGGCTGAAAAGCAGGATACATCACACTGTCTTGCACACCTTAAGTGTCGTCCTTTTGGTGGCCACTCTGTGTGGGCGTCGCTAGGCGCGCCGGTAACGAATACGACGCGCGTCGTTATGGCAGTGGCATCTCTCGACTCAGCGGCGTTGTTTTCACAGCACGCTACAGGTGCCGACGCTGACATAAGCGGCGTTGTAGCATTGTTAGCCGCAGCCGCAGCACTATCAACGCCTAAGGCAGCAGTGGCCGAAACACCACCGAACCCTAAGAGGGCGGTGCCGCCAGCGCAGCCGGCATCGTCGTCGTCGCCGTCGCTGCAGCTGGATAAGCTGCCGCGTCGCATTGTATTTGCGTTTTTTGCCGGCGAGGCACACGATTACGTTGGTAGTCGGAAATTCGTTGACGATATTTCGACACTGCGGTGCAAATCACTGAAAGCGCGGGAGGTGTTCAGCGCGGCGAACCCGCACGGTGTTAAGCTATATCCCGACGCTGACGGCGCCGCATATACAAATGCGAAGGGAACTTACTGCGCTGACCCTGTTGTTGCCGACATGACGTTTCAACAGCTCTCGCTTGACCGTATTGACCGCTTGTTAGAAATGCGACAGGTGAGTGATGCAGCACTCGACTGATTTCCAAAACACTCATCGTATTAATCCACGTGTTATCAAAATACTTGTCTCTTCGTAGTGTGTCTTGCTTTTTTGTGCAAATCGTTTTTCCCCTCGAAGTGTGTTGTCTTTATATCATGCGATTTTAACGACTGTCGCCTCCAACACCTGCCTTCATGCTTGCATCAGGTGGCGGGTATCAGTGACATCGATGGCGCTAAAACCGACGATACGCGTCTCTATCTGCATACTGAGTGGTTCGCACAGAACGATGATGGAACCGTCGCCGATGGCGAAGCGGAGACACGCGCCTTTGCTGCCACTCTCGGTCGCATCGCGGACGGCGTCACAGACCTGACTCTCGGCTCCGCCGAGCGCGGCACGCCGGGTGTACCGCCATCGTCAGTGCACGCATTTTTGCGCGCGCGGCCGTCAACACCTGTCGCCGTTGTCACGAATCATGCAGGCGCGTATACGAACAAATACTACCACTCTCGCTTTGACGATGCCGCCGCGCTACCGCAGGACCATGCGCAACGCATTTGCAAGGCGGCGACGCTGACAGCACGTGCGCTGTACGCAGAGGCGGCGCGCAGCGACGAAGCTGGCGCCGCCGCCACGGCCGCCATCGATGCGGTGACGAAGACTATCTCTGCTGACTGCGACATTGTTGTCCAACTGCTCGACTGCTTGCTTGGCGTCGCCGCACCGTCAACGGCGGGCACGGCGGCGTCGCAAGTACACGATTGCGAACTTGCGAAAAAACTGGGCGTGCGTCTGCCGCGTCGTCGCGACGACGGAGTCTTTCATACACTCTACCGCGTCTTCGCGCCAAAAGCGCGCGCGCAGTCTCTGGCGGCGTTTGTCCATGGTACGCCGCGTCTCATCCATGATTTTCTGAAAAGTGACTCGTTCGTCGGTGACCGCTCGTCGTCGAATTTCAACGCAACTGCATTCGCTGTTGGCGCTGCACAATCTTACAACGGCACGATGACGACGGCGACGCTGCACGCTGCCGTGGACCCAGCACTGCGGTACCGCAGCTCGATGGGCAAGTTTGAGGTGGACTCTGAGAAGATGGCGTCCCCGCTGCACGCACGCTCGCGTCTATGGACTGAGTCGCACTGGGGCGGTGATCCGGGCCGCATGCGTGTGTATTACGTTGAAAGTGCCACCACAGAGTGGGCAATTCTCGTCGCCGGCATCGCGATTGCCGCTACCACTTTCGCCGCCGTCAGCTGGGCTGCGCCACGTTGGGAGCAGCGCTACAAGCGTGGCTATTTTAAGGACGAATGAATGAACGTTTTTCTGCAACCTAGGGGAGACAAGCGATACACATGGCGTAAGGTAACGCCTGTTTTTGCCATTCAAGTCTTTTATTTAACTCAGTGCAGCAAAGCGCCAACATCGGCCATGGGTCGAATATATTATAACTGTGAAAGTCGAAGAACGTTACGTTAACGATAAAATTTCAAAATGTTAATGATCGAGGCTCCAATTTTCATTTGCCTGTGTCAATGTCCATCGCAATGACAGGAAACTCATGTATCGTGCCAAAAATAATCTGCGAGCGCTAATGTCATCTCTGCTAGCATTCCCTCACGTACTTATCATCAACCGTTCATCGAAATGTTACATTCGCAGGGAACCCCTTAGCATGTCAATCGTCGAGGGTCTCGACGACGCGCTCAAGGTACTCTCAGTACCGGCGTGTGGCTCTGTATTGCGCGGCTTGCGGTTACGAGGGCTGTCGATTTGTAATATACAGCGACTTAGCGAAGCACTGCAAAAGGCCGGGGTTCATGCACAATGCTTACAGATTCTGGACCTCGATCACAATGGTATTGGGTCTGATGGACTAAAACTCTTAGCTGATGCGCTGCCGCATCTGAATCTTCTAGAAGATCTTAGCCTCAGGTACAATAAAATCGATACTGATGGGGTGAAATGTCTCGCCGATACGCTATTGCACCTTAAGGTTCTGCAAAAGTTGCATCTGGGCAATAATAATATTAGCGACGCTGGTGTGAAACACCTTGTCGCTACGCTTCTACATTGCAAGTCGCTGCGGACGCTGAACCTGAATTGCAACAGCATTCACGCCAATGGAGTGAAGCACCTTACCGATCTGCTGCCACATCTCGAGCTGTTGCAGTCGCTGCACCTGACGAATAACCGGATCGCCGCCTGTGGAGTGAAGCACCTCGCGGATCATGCGTCACATCTTAAGTCTCTGCGTGCAATTTCTCTTTATAACAACAACATTGGCGTCGCTGGAATGCGGTATCTTGCTGATGCACTGCCACACCTTGAGTCACTACAGACGCTTAGCGTTAGCAACAACAACATCGGAGACGAAGGTGCGATGTATCTTGCTAAGAGGGCATCGCACGCCAAATCGTTACTTTTACTAGACCTCGCCTGCAACAATATTGGTGTTGACGGGGTAATTTGCCTCGTCGAAGGACTATTACACCTAAGACTGTTACAAACTCTGCACCTTGGCCACAACAGAATCGGCAATGAAGGAGTAACGCACCTTGCCGATGCGCTGCCATATCTGCAGTCGCTGCAGACGTTGTCCCTATACTCAAATAATATAAGTAATGACGGAGTGATTCACCTAGCAAAAGCATTATCGCGCCCTTTATCGCTGCAGACGCTAGATCTCACCTGGAACAGAGTAAACGACGATGGTATATCACTTTCTTTTGCACTCGAAGTCAACCTGTCTGTGACGAGTATCAATATTTCTGACAATGCAAATTACGAGGGACGCATGTGTATTGAGGAATGTTTGGCTCGCAATAAGCGCTTGCGGAGCTTTTTCTTTTTAGATGTTCAAAATTTGCTTTTCTCATTGATGTGCGCTGACGAGTGTGGTGTTGTTTGGCCATATTTATATAATGAGGATGATCAGATTGGCATTGAAGAGCCCAAAAATATCGAAGCCCTGCGAGCGGAGTATGCTAAAGTCGTTGAGGAGCGTCGTCGGCGTCGTGATTATGTGTAGCGAACCTGAGCATACAATAAGTTTGGCAATAAAATTTCGTCAAGTATATTTATATCGTTTTTTCGAGCACTAGAGTTGTCTGATAGACTCGCGCTTGCCATTACTAAGTGCCAATAGCACAAATTATGAACCGATGCAGATGCATAAAATGCAACAAGCTTATCATCGGCTATCAGCTACGAGCACGTTAAATAATCGTCAAGACCATTACAGCAGCGCTAAATCAGCCGTGCACGTCATCTTCTTTGAACACGGAGGTAAAAGCGGCGTTGACGCGTGAGACGAAAGCGATTTTTGTTATTCTGGCCGGAGCTGATTTTGACGAAAGTTTGTCTGACGAGCGATGCTGCGACGATGAGCGATGCTGCGAAGACGCGCGCGTCACGTCGAGTTTCTTCAGAAGAACCTTTCGCAGCTGGCGAAAGCATTCATCGGCATCCTTGCCAGGCAGCAGGTATTGGCGTTCTTTCACCCATTGCTTTGCAATCTTGTCGTCGGTCGCTCTCGGTGATACAGCGCGCACGTGAGACGCAAAGAGAACTTCTACGCGCTTCATCACACACACAGTGAGTGCATCGAGCCCATACCGATCGAGCGAATCATTGCCATTAAAGTTGAAAAAGTCAAACAGCTCGCTTGCCGTAGCGGGCGACACAGTGCCACCCTTGAGGGTAGTGTCGGACAATGCCAACAACGGGTTGTCGTCTGTCGGCGGCCTTGTCAACCGGTTGCGTGACTTTGACGAGCTGCGCTTTGAGCTGCGCTTTGAACTACGCTTTTGCGACGACTTTGGCGACCGTTCCGTGGAAGTTAACTTCTTTTGCCGCTTCGAGTCGTGCGGCGGTATCTCCGTCGCCGTCGCCGCCGCATCCGCCGTCGCCGCAGCTGTGTCTGCCGACGTGTTCGAGCTTTCGTCACCGCTCTTTGTACCACTATCGTCATCACTATCATTATCGTTGCTATCGTCATATTCGCTGCCATTATCACCTTCTGGATCCGCGTCGGTCATTACAGCTACCTGTGCCTGCTTCACGGGAGCCACCAGTGCCGCCGTCTTTCTAGGTGGAGCTTTTTTGCGTTCCTTACTAATGATTACAAAAGCCGCCTGCGCTGCATTTCTCTCTGCATCGGTCACTCTCTCACCACGCTCAGTCATCGCCTTTACGCGATCATATGTCGCTTTTGCCACGGCCAATTCCGACGTAGAATCAGGTGCTGCTTCCAAGGATCGTCCACTTGTCACCGGTGAAGCTACTGCTGATGCCGAGGGAGTCTGGCCAGGCGTGTTCGCGCGTGACGCTGTTATGATTGCGTACGCCGCCCGTGCTTGCGCCTTTTCTTCCTCCGACAGCGTTTCACCGTCCGTCCCTTTCTTCCTCAGTCGAACATACGTCGCTTTTGCCGCGGCTAATTCCGACGTAGAATCAGGTGCTGCTTCCAAGGATCGTCCACTTGTCACCGGTGAAGCTACTGCTGATGCCGAGGGAGTCTGGCCAGGCGTGTTCACGCGTGACGCTGTTATGATTGCGTACGCCGCCCGTGCTTGCGCCTTTTCTTCCTCCGACAGCGTTTCACCGTCCGTCCCTTTCTTCCTCAGTCGAACATACGTCGCTTTTGCCGCGGCTAATTCCGACGTAGAACCAGGTGCTACCACGGATCCTTGATGCTGTGACGGCGTCGATGTTTCGGATGGTGCCACCTTCATGACTACAGGCACGCGGCGAGACGACACCGCCGGTGACGTCGCGCGGCTAAGCACACCATGCGCGGCGCGCGCTTGCGCCTTTTCCTCCTCCGTCGGCGTCTCACCACGCATTGCTTTCGCTTTAATTCGCTCGAACGTTTCTCGCGCCGCCGCTACGTCGACCGTCTCGGCTGGAACCAGTGATGCGCGGCGCGACGACACCATTGATGAAGGCGCAACTATCGATGAGCGGCGCGACGCTTGACGACTAATGATACCGTGCGCCGCGCGTGCTTCAGCTTTTTCCTCCTCCGTCGGCGTCTCACCATGCATTGCTTTCGCTTTAATTCGCTCGAACGTTTCTCGCGCCGCCGCTACGTCGACCGTCTCGGCTGGAACCAGTGATGCGCGGCGCGACGACACCATTGATGAAGGCGCAACTATCGATGAGCGGCGCGACGCTTGACGACTAATGATACCGTGCGCCGCGCGTGCTTCAGCTTTTTCCTCCTCCGTCGGCGTCTCACCACGCATTGCTTTCGCTTTAACTCGCTCGAACTTCGCACGAGCCATTGCTAATTCGGGAGATTCCGAGCGTCTGGCGGCCGCACGCGTCGCTGCAGCAGCTTCGCTGGGCGACAATAGTCGCACTAACGACGCATCCCCGAGTTCGACAAATGCGCGCACGTACATGACATGCTCTGCGCGCTCCGCTTGCTCTGCCGACCTCAAGAATCCGAGCTTCGCTTTCTCAGCGTCGAGCCAGCGCAGCTTTGCCAACAACTTGTCTCGCTGCTTCGCACTCATCTGCGCAGCTTTCTGGTAAACCACGTCTGGCACCGGCTTTAGCGGCGGCTCTTTGTCACTGCCACGGCGACCGCGGTGCCTGCGTACGTCGCCTTCATCACTACCATCGCCACCGCTGTCACGCCGGCCGTCGCTGATATCGCTGCCACGGCGCCCGCGATTGCGATGGCGCCTGCGGTTCGCGCTGCGATCGTTTTCATCGTCGCTGCTGCAGTGACGGCCACGTTCGCGGCCGCGACCGCCTCGATAGCCATGTAGATCGTCGTCGTCACTGTCGCTGTCATCATCGTCGTGGTGTCGAGCACGATCGCCGTAGGGGCGATGTCCGCGTCGGTGATTATTATCGTCGCTACCACTGTCTCTGCTATGGCGGTGACGACCGCGAACATGGCTGCGGCGATTACTACGTCGGCGCTCATCGCCGCTTTCGCTATCTCTGCGGTTATTTCTGTGACTGGAGCGTCGTTTACGCCTGCCGTCCAAATTTGGTGATCTATCGCTATCGTTGTCGCCGTCAGAGCTAGAGGCGCTCACACTCGTCGTCGCATCTGATTTTGAGTCGTAGCCAAGATTCCGCATAAATCCGCTGACGCTGCCAATTTGGTCTGCAAGGTGCGAGGCATTGTTATCGCTGCGCTCGCCTGAACTTTTGCGACTGCCCTCGCCTTTAAGATCATCATCATCGCTGTCGTCTTGCGCTTGGCCGTCGTCTTTTCGTAAATCAGGCGTTCTTGCAGGCTGCGACGTCGATGAGTCGCGCTCAGAGTTCAGGCCACCTCCACTACTATTACCATCACGACGACGTCGCGAGCTTTTCCTTTCTTCCTCTTCTTCACGGTCAAGTTCTTCCTCACGTTGTTGATGTACGGCCTCTGCGCGCTGGAGTTGTATTTTCTCCTCTCGCTCTACGTGCTTCAGGATTTCACGAACACGGCGCAGCTCCGTCGGTGTCAATACAACGCCGTTATCGACGCGCATCATAAACGGCACGAAAGCTGTAGTGTTTATTTATTATCGCACGATGAAAGCAAAATTTTTTCCGCAACAAGGAACGAAGTGACAGAAAACAGCGCCACATCTTCGACTTTACACAACTTACCGCGTACGGCACTTCGCGTCTCTTTCGTGATTGTTTTTGGATCACCAAGCATTTCGATGCGAAGCACGCCGTCAGCGATAATTGCCTCCTAGAAAGAAGCGAATCAAAGCAAAACATATGCGAAGGTCTAAATGAGAAAAAAAAGACAAGTACAACAAGTACGAAGCAAAAATAGAGGACGAAACGAAAGCGAAGCAATTCAACGCAAAGAGAAAAAGAAGGAGCACAGCAAGTGAAAGAAGAAACTTACCTGGTATTCGGCATGCGCCGTGTTGTCAATCTCTCCGCGTCGTCGCATCGCAGCAATGCGCCGCAACGATGCCTGTGCGCGCAATCCACGCGCTGACAACGGCCGCGGCGAATTCAAAGGCGGCGCTGTTGACGGCCGCAACGACATCGACGGCGACGGCATCGACGATGACGACAATTGGAGTGATGGTGACTTTTCTTTCACTCCCATCATGAGGAGCGTGTTGAGCGCTGAGTCCATCGTAGTCATTTCTGCGGCATCCAAAGCACCAGTACTGCATTATTGCATGCATTGAATAATAATTTGTGCGTGGTAAAATTTGTGATATTTTATGACAAACTGCAGCGTCTCTAAGAATCAACTAAACGCTCGAAACATTTGTGAGCACACGACGGATTTCCAATACGTGACAGGGTTTTTTATCGAGACTTGTAAGCGTATGCCCATGAGTGCGTTTGAATTTTTGGATTGCATGTACTTTTTGATGACTTACGCTTCCTTTACTTTTAGTCGAGAAAACGTCGCAAACGCACGGCGCTGCTGCTGGTAGATGGGGTCGAGCTTATGCTCGCTCAAACGCGCATTCACGAATTTCGTCAGAACCTGGAATTGGGCAGAAACAGTGCTTTAAAAAAAAAACCGCACACTTATGGCACACACATATACAAAACCAAACACACACGAATACATACACGGACAAACATAAACATTGAATGCGTTCACTGCTCCTTCACCCACCACCATGAGTCTAGCCTCATCAAAGCCCTGGCCTAGGCGCGACGACGGCGCCGCAACCTTGCGTTTAGCATCCTCACAAACCATCAAGATAATTGACGAAATGTTCAAACATTGCTTCGAGGCAATATCAGCAATCGATGCACCACTATAGCGTAAAGAAAACAAAATGTTGACAGCGATTGCGAGCTTTGTTCAGTATTGGTGTATACGTACACTATAAGGTACAAATGGAAAGCGTTGCGCCCTTAAATGATTTTGCGGTTAGTTTGCCATTGATCCCTTTCTCATGGGTTTTTTTTCGCTGCTCCTACCTTTTCACAAGTTCGCGCATATTCGCTACCTCCAAGTCAATCACGTCACCCAGCCTCGGTGTAGCAATAGCATCGCCGCCACTTTCGACGCCATTGGCGTTCAGACCAACCAAACGCTTCGCCTTTTTCCACTCCGCCAGCGTTTTGCGCCTCTTCGTATTATCGTTGTCGTCTTCGTCGTCATCACTGCTGGTGCTGACGTTGCCAAGCGGCCGCAAAAACTGTGGTGGCGAGCAGCGCTGCCAAGCACCGCGGCGAACGTCATGAGACAAGCGACGCTGCTCCGGTGCCACTGCCGACGCCGCTTTTGGCGACAGAGCCTGAGTCGCCGCCGGCGCCGTCATGCCCAACGCCGCACGCACTACTGCCGCCGCTTCCATTTCGTCGGCGCGTCGCCGCTGCCGCTCCGCCTCAGCGCGCGTCGCCACCGCCGCGCGCGCCACCTCAGCCGTGCGCTGCCGCACCAGCGCCGCGCGGTCTCTGTTCGCCAGCTCACGTTTCAGCGCCTCGTGCATCCGCGCGGCGGCGGCGGCAGCGGCACGTAGTTTGCTTAAACGGTGCAACTCTCTTTCTTTCACAAGCAAAGGTTGCCATTTTTGCCGCAAACGCTCCGATATCGCCGCACGCGCCGCTGCTAAAGAATCAACACGCGCCTGCGACGCGTAAACTGCTGCATTGTTACCAGTGCACGCCAGTGCTCGTGAGATTCACCTGCAAGGAAGGTGTCAGATAACATTAAAAGAAAGTGCCATTTTATCAGCAATAGGTTGCACTACCTACCGTTGCGCGTGTCCGCTAAGGCTTCGTTCGCCGCACTAAGGCGGCGCTGTGCCGTCGCCGCCGCGCGCGCTGCCGCGCCGCCGTCGTCGTCGAAGTCGCCGCTGGCAGTGTCACCGCGATCGCTCCCATCCAATGCGACACCGTACCGATCTGAGTTCAACCTTTCAATGTCGCTGCCGCCAGTGCCGCCTTTCCCGTTGCCGCTGCCACTGCTTGCCACCGCTACCGCACTTAGAAATGCCGCCTCAGCCGCGTCGCCACCGGGTACACCACACGGCGCCGTCTGTGCGTGCAAACTGCTGTGCGAAGATGACGCATCGCCCAGAAAGGAGCGGAGTGGCGACGATGGCGACAGCATCGTCTGCATGGATGGCGGCGGCAACGACGGCGGCGGTAGGGGCGGCGGCGCCGTAGCGAGCTCCACACGATCTGTCGTGCGCGCCGCCGCGCGCACGCCGCGGCCAGCGGCGGTGACGTACGCCTCGTGAAAACCGTCACCGCCGCCGCCGCCGGTCGCAGCGGCGGCGGCGGTGGCGGCGGCAGCGGCGGTGTACTGGCGCATATGTGCTGCACGTCGCGCGTTGCGAAGTGTGGAGTCGACGGCGGCAGCGGCGGCCTTTCTCTGGCTTGCGTCTGCCTTCGCCGCGGCGGCCGCCGCCGCCGCGTCCCGTGCGCGTCGCCGCTCGTCGATGTGGCGTGCGTTAAGGTGAGCGTCGATGCGGCGCCGCGCCGCCTTTAATGCGGCCAGAGACGACTCCGTCATTCTCGAAACCGCTGCTGTCTCTGCGTCTGCGTCTTCGCACGCGTCTGCATCTGCGTGTGCGTCTGCGCTGCCTTTGCCTTCGCCGCCAACAACGCTGCCGCCCTTGCTCACAATCGGCTTTTCGAAAGTACTTGAAAGCAGCGTAGTCTCTGTAGGCAGCAGCGGTGGCGCTATCGGCAGAGACGATGATACCGATGGCAACAGTGACGATGGCAGTGTTGACGATGGCCGTGATGCTGATGGAAACATTTCGCGCACCTGCGCCGCAGTGCGCAACGCGACTGCCGACGCCACCGCCGACGCCGGTGACGCCGGTGGTGGCGGCTGCGGCGGCAGCGCCTGCGGTGGCAGCGGCGCAGTTGCCGCTCGTCGCATGGTCGTTACTGTTTGAAATGCTAACGGCGGCGGCTCATTCTTCGGCAGTGCTACCGGAAACGACGAAGTATCGGCGACGACGACGGCGTTCGTCGTGCCATCGTCACCGACAATGAAGGCACCGTCTGGCAGTGGCGGCACCGCTGTCGTCGCCACTTTAGTCTCTGCACGCGTGCGGATGCGAATTGGTGAAACAGTCTTTCTACTGCGTGGCGGCGTAGGCGATCGCGAAGCCGATGACTCAGCCGCCGCCTTCGTCGCCATTGACGCCGCTGCTTCCATTGGCGCCGTTGATGAAGACACTGCTGACGCCGGCGTCACCGCCGGCGTGGTCGGAGCAGCATGGAAATGAAAATGCTGATGCGTCGATGGCACTGTCTGTGACGTCAATGATGGTGGCACGAACGCTGAGAACGCCGACGTCGCCGCCGCAATATCTGTTTCACTGATATGGCTGCCGCCGCCCAGGGCCGCCGCCGTCGCCAACGGTTGCCGCTCCGTTTGCGACGAGTTCAATGCCGCACCGATGTCAGAGATGCAAATGTTGACGAGTGCGAGCGTCGAATCTTCGAAACTGCTCGTATCGTAATACGACACCAACGACGCCGTCGACGCTTTCGGAGCCAACTCAGTCACAATCGCATTCCGTCCATCGCCACCGTTTACGTAAGTGAAAACGTCTCGTTGGCGATCACGGCGACCACCGCCGAGCACACCGGGTCGAAAAGGGACTGTAGGCTTGCGAGGACCGCTACGCCACGACGACTCCATAGACGTCGCGGTAAAGTAATCGACATCCGGCCGCGTAAAATCCTCACTGTGGTGCATCAGCTCGCCGCCGACGCCGCTTTTGATGTTGTTCCGGTAGAGCGCTTGCTCGTCGCTCGCCGTTGACAACGCGAGCTCGTGGTTAAATACCATGAGTTCTTTTGTTCAATATTGCTTACGACACATGATCAAACATTGCTATGTGATCTGCGCCTGTTTTTGGTGCATGGCTGTGTAGAATGCGTGCCGTCGAGATAAACGATGTCTTCCTCCTTCCCTTTAATTTGTAAAAGGCACAGATAAGTTGAGAATACATTAAACTTGAAACTCATGAAAGCGTGATTCCTTCAATCCTTGTCTATTTGTGTGCGCTTTGCGGTCAATCATATTATTTGATATGAGGTCTGTAAAAGAGGAAAAAAAAAGAGGAAAAAATGCACAGTGCGTCATTTGACAATTTTTTTCCGACGAACAGACAAACTGCATTGAAAAAATGTTTGGCCAGCTCAAAAATTTGGTTACGAAGGGCGCAAAAGAAGTAAGTGTCACACTATTCGCATCCTGCTGCGCCTCACTTCATATGTTTCGTTCTCCTTGCCCACCGGGTGGACGCTCATTGCAAAGTATCAAACCGAATTTTGGATTAAGAGGATATATCGCCGGCTTTTAAGCACATTATTGCACGAACCGTCGTCTGTCCATGGCACTGATCGTCGCTTGTACTTGCTGTTTTATGCGGTGCACGACGGATCTCAGACACGTTGTGACTGTCGACGCTGTGCAGAGGTGCACGCCAGCCGTCAGTGACACAGTCGTCTAGCAGTGGTTGCCACAGTGCCCTAAATTTATATCGACATGTGCATTCATCAAGGTGAAATTCAGCTTCATGGATGTACGCGCACTCACGCACGTATACATTCGACATTTGATAGGTTGCTGACGTTCTGGGCGATATAGGCGAAAAGGCAGCGTCTGCTGCAGGTCTGCGTGTTCCTGCCTCGAAAGAACAGCTGGAGCAGTGGGCGATTGCGCTGTAGGTAGTGTGGTCTTGCCGCTGTGGCGTCACTGTCGTTATATGCTACTGTGTCATTCTCTGCATCATCATTATTCAAGTGTTTGATTCGGCACTGCAAGGTCATGCTTTTCATCACGCATGCTAACAACACCTCGTCCATATCGTTGTGCACACAGACGCAAGGCGATGAAGGGTCTCGGAACAGACGAGAAGGCATTGATCGAGGTGCTTGTCGAAGTGCATCCAGATGATATGCCTGCGCTGATTCAAACATACACGACAAAGATCGACCGCGACCTGAAGAAGGATATTGATGGAGAGATCGGCGGCCACTTCCGCGACGTGGCGCGTCTCATGCTGCTCAGCAACGCGGAACTTGACGCTACCCTCGTGCATAAGGTGGGTGCTTGCCTGCTGTTGCTGTGTTCGTTCTCCTTGTGTGATCTTATTTCCCTTTTACATGTCGTTTATCCTTTATAGTCTTCCTTTTTCAATATCAGTGTCATTTAATCGTCATGTGGCCTTCTTCCTAAACAAATAACAGGCGGTGAAGGGCTTGGGCACTGACGAACAGCTGCTAATCGAGGTGCTGTGCACGCGCAATGGCGACGACGTAAAGGCTATGCAGGAGGCGTACGCGTGGGTAGTGTTATTTTGTTTTCGCGCCTTGTCCACGCGACGTGTCGAGCACATAAATCTCACGACGACTGACCTCTGACATTTGACTGAAAACACTGCAGCAAGCTGTATGAGGGCAAGACGATGATACAAGACGTGAAAGACGACACCAGCGGCGAATTCAAATCTGCTCTCGTTGCCTTGATGGAAGCAAAACGTGACACACCACCGGATGCTCAGGTAAAGAGCGCAATAAGGTAGCATGTTTCGTGCTGTCGTTTTCACCTGGTTCGCGCATATGCAATCTCACGATGCGTATAATCTTATGTCACATCAAATAGGTGGCTGAGGACGTTGAAAAACTTTATCAGGCTGGCGAAAATAAAATTGGCACCAAACAATCTGAATTTTACCGTGTTTTATGTGGTCATTCGCAAGCACATGTTGCAAAGGTGAACGAGATGTACGGCGACAAGCATGGCAAGGCGCTGGTTAAGGTGATTGGCAGCGAGTTCAGCGGTGACTCGTGCAAGGCGCTGCAGGCGGCGGCACAGCCACCCGCTGAGTACTTCGCTGCGCAGCTGAAGGAGTCGATGAAGGGCCTCGGCACTAACGATGAAAAGCTGATTCGCCTCATCGTATCGATTCGCTCGCGCTTCATGCATGACACCAAAAATGTGTTCCTGCGCGAGAATCAGAAGTCTCTGGAAGAATGGGTGAAGAGTGAGACCAGCGGCGATTACAAGAGGTGTCTGACAGGAATTATTAAGAAGTGGTCAAATGATAAGTAGGCGGCTCTTGTCATCCCGTCAGCTCTCGCGCAAGCGATGTAAAGAGGCTACTTCAGTCGCTTTCTTCCCCATGCGTACTGTCCTTTTTTTCTTTGCACCTTTTCCCGCGCGTGTCGGCCCGCTTATCGATTCTGTAATTGTGATACATTGGATTTGGTATGCTTTGGTTTAATTTTTGTGAGATGGTTCTCAATTGAGTGTTTGATAGAGATCATTTTTGTCTTTTCGTCACTCGAAGTGGTCACCCTATTTCTAAATGTGACTCTCGGGTGTAACTCGCTGACGTGCGTTTCATCGCTCTGTTGGCTGTTGCTGACCGACCGATCGACTTATTTTGCACCTGTTGTGCGTCATGCAGTCTTTTTAATTACATTTCCTGAGCATGCTGCATTTTAATTTCCTCCATGATTATTGAAAATGGCCTCGTCACGGCCAAAAACTGACGCTTGGCAAAAAGACTGAAGCGAAAAATCAAAAATGCCATCGCGCGACGCACGATTTCGTAACTTTACCTTTGAATTGCATCGCTGACGACCCTTACTTGAGAAATTTCATTCTTATGTGCATTATAGTAGCAAAAGGACTGCAACACGTGCAGTGATGCGTGATATCTTTCGTCGTTCACGTCGTGCTGTCGTCGCTGTCGCCATCGTCGCCGTCCTCGCAGCCGTTGGCGCCGCCGCGAACGATGCGGCGAAAACCGCGTCCGAGGCCATCGACTCAATCGCAGCCTCGTCCGGTACCACAATCACTGAGAATGACAACCGTGAATGGAAAGACGTGACAGATCCGGAGATCATCGCGAAGTATGAGGCACGCATCGCGGCAGACCAGGGCGGCATTGTGCAGGAGGAGTTCCAGTGCGGTGGCGTTGCGGTTGAAAAGAAGACTTTGTAGGTATTCTCATACTCTCTATTTTTGCCGTCTACTTGTACATTTTCAGTATCGTATCATGATGCTCCTTTGCATCTATACACTTTCCTCACGGTCATCTTGCAACGCTGCAGGAAATCTGGTGTGGTGATTCTCGCGGCGCAGCACGGTGATGTTGAGTGTCTGAACATCCTGATTAAAAGAGGGTGGCAGCTCGGCTGGACGCAGTCTGAGTTCTCGCCTCTCATGACAGCTGCTCGCCATGGACATTGTGATGCAGTAAACGTCATTCTTCGCCAGTACGAGACGGGCAACGACCCCTCCATAGATTTGCACGTCGAATCCAATGGGTGTAGGTACTATTAATAATCGCTCCGAAGTATCACCATCTCATGTCACTTCGCGCCTTCGTAGGTGTGAACAAATCTTAATATCTCTATTTACAACTGCAACATATGCATTAGATGACGCTATGCTGATTGCCGTTGTCGATGGATACGTAGACTGCGTGCGGCATCTTGCTGCGTCGGGCGTATCTGTGAACAAACAGCGCGACGAAGACAAGTACACGGCGCTACTTTTGGCCGCCGCCAGAGCGGACGTGGACATGATGCTTGCGCTGCTCGAATTGGGTGCGGACCCGGCGCTTACACTGGACGGCGGCAACACGGCGTTGCATGTCATCGCGTTAGAGGGTCATGATGAAGCAGTCGCACCTGTCGTCGCTACCGGAAAATGTGCCGTCGACGTCGTCAACGATAATGGCGCGTCACCACTGGTGTTAGCAGCGGAGCGCGGCCATGCGGCGACGGTGAAAGCGCTTTTGGATGCCGGTGCTGCTGTGGAGCACCGCACAAAGGGCAGTAAGTAGCGGCCTTCATCGCCGCGACTGACGGCGTCTCGTGATGCCCTATCGCGCTCACACGTTGTCTCTCGACAGCTCGCACTGAGATCTCAATTCACGTTCACATCCGATGGTACTCATGTGCTGACTTTTCGCAGATGTGACACCATGGATGGTTGCGAATTACTTCAAACATGACGAAGCGGCTCGTGTTTTGCAGGACGCGGGTGCAGACACACGCATGCCTGACTCAAAGGGCCGCTCGCCGCGCCATCCCGACTATCAGAAGGAGGAGCGCGAACTGTAATGAAGTGGGTGTGTGCGCCGATCTGCTGTTGGCTTTTGACAGTAGTGCAATAATAATATAAACATATTCGTAGACTTAATTAGTTGCACGGTGTACTTCCGTAGGATGCTCTCAAACAAAAAAAACTCTGCGGATCGCATCATATGCTCTCCGCGGGGCCTTCTGAGTGAGTGCCGAGCTCCGCAGGTACTGCCGTCACGAGGCGCGCACCGGGCCATGTATTAATAAAGCTCGGAGCGTATATTTGCTATTTATTTTGAATGTACATTCTATACATAACATACGGCATGTAGTTCGTTGCCACACATGTAATGATGCAACAGCCGCAAATATTTAAAGTTCATTGAAGTTCAAAGTACGTCTGATCGCTGGTCGATTAATGTTCGCGTGATCTTCGTATTACACGTAGTCAACAATTGCATGATCAATCAGCAATAACTACACTAATTATATTTCGACCTCTCGTCATTATTGCCATAGGAGCCAGGCGCTGCGGTGTCCGTCGACCATCGCGAGCCCGTGCCGCTCTTGCCGCTCTTTTGCGCGCGGGGGTCATCTTTGTCAAGCTGATTCGTGAGCACAACGCGAGCCGCATTAAAGCCTACAAACGCAAAGACGGCGACACTAAGCCCGATGGCGACGATGCGGTTGCGACCCTGCGCACGGACTAGACGCACGCGCGAGCTCTCATCACTTGGTACAGCGTTCCGTGTCGAGCGCATCAGGTTGTACCAACGAGACGTCTGTGCGCTGTAGTTTTGGATATCTTCGCGATCAGCGCAGTGCAAACTTACTGAAAAAGTTTCAACCGTGTAGTGCAATTATGTAAACATGGTAAAAAGTTTACAAATCAAACCTGCGCAGCCTGAAATATCCGACATATTCAAAGTTTTTTCGACCTCGTTATCGTTTATCGTCGATACAGACGGCACAGCGGATTTTACATGTCAGTGCAAAAGAATGCAAGTCTAAGCAGAATTTCCAAGCTCTTTCAATCGTGCGGCGCGCCGTCATCTTGTCAGTATAAATATATTCTCTAAATTGCTCCTACATTCAGTGCTTCGAATCCCTGCGCGAATGCACTAGGCTAGTATCGGAGTTTTTTCGCGTGTGTCCTGACGACGACTGCGACGGCGACTCATCGCGTTCGGGTGAACCGCGCGGTGCCGCACCCGCCATGCTAGAATCGCTATGATCGTTACTTAGCAAGTTGCGAATGTTCACTAAATCGTCGGGATGCAGCTCGAGCGATGAGCTTAGTCGACGTACATCCGCTGGGAGCTCGCTGCCGTCGTCGTCTTCATCGTCGGAGTCGCCACCCGTCTTCGTGTCGTCTGTATATGGCAGTCCGTCGTCGTCGTCGTCGTCGCTGATAAGTGCCGACAGTGCCACTTCATAAAGCTCATGAAACTGGTGACACTCGATCACCCACTGTTCTTGGGCCTCATTCTGCACCAAAAAGTCGTCAGCCAATCCGTGCTCGATCGCTCCCGTCGCCGTTTTGATGCTGAAGGGCTCGTGAATCTGCCGCGCGATAATGTGCCCAGTCTTGCGATACTCATGCGCGCTACCAGCAACGGGCGTATACGTCTGCTTGAAAACATCCTCGCCGCACGTGTACACTGTTGAGATATTTCGGTGAAGCGGCAGTCAAGTAGAAGGTAAAAATTAGATGGGGCTAACAAAGAAACGGAGACGAGACAGAGACAGAGACAGAGACAGAGACAGAGACGGAGACAGAGAGACAGAGACAGACAATACAGATGCGGATGCAAGGACAAACAGACAACACACGCACCGTCATCGTTGCTGCCAAGAACGACGTATGCACCAGGTCCACCTCGCGATTTTCCCCAGTCCTTGAGAATAGTCACGGGGTCTTTCGACCGGTAGGCAAATACTGTCTGCTTCTTGCGGTATCGCTGAGCGTTGTTCAGCGACAGCGTAATCTTAGGCGGACCCTCTTTCTTCATTTGCTGCAGCTTGCGCAACACCGTTTCCATCGATGGACGCTTGCGCTCTTCTGCAGACAGTGTTTTGATGCGATTTGTATTGTGCGGATCGTGACATACGTATAAACGCCACTGCGAGTGCGAAAATGTGTAATACATTAGTGTACCACTTACCTTTGCGCCAACATGACTGCAGTAGTTTGCGAAAGGTCGGCGACATCGATGTCGCCGCCGTCAGTGGCGGCGTGCGCCCAGACATGATGTCACGGTGCAGACGATGGGAGCCAGCGTCACGGACGCCAAACAGCGGTTTGCGCGCGAGTATTTCCCACATGAGAAGGCCGTATGAGTACACGTTCGATGCCGTCGTGCAATTGTTCGGATCTTTCAGCGTCTCCGGTGCCTGCCAACACGTTGGCGGCTGCGGCGTCACGATCACACGCGAAAAGTGAGACGTGAGATG
>JACKZZ010000018.1_pt1 | contig 24980 bp, 30 predicted proteins | sample 8027871 | NCBI WGS metagenome assembly JACKZZ01 (sample SAMN15724774, study PRJNA655200) | protist metagenome | isolation source: fluorescence activated cell sorting (FACS) single amplified genomes of... | place: USA: West Boothbay Harbor, Gulf of Maine | collected 2000-07-19 | reverse complement strand
TACCTGAGCTGCCTGAAGATCCATCTGTACCTGAGCTGCCTGAAGATCCATCTGTACCTGATGTGCCATCGGTTCCACTAGTTCCGTCTGTTCCACTAGTACCATCGGTTCCTGAAGTGCCGTTTGTTCCTGAAGATCCGCTACTTCCAGCTGACCCGCTTGATCCGCTTGATCCATCTACCCCACTAGTACCGTCTGTTCCACTAGTACCGGATGAAGCAGCGTTTTCTCTATACCCTACTACTCCATCATTATTTATTACTAAGACTGTTTCTTCGGATGCTTGTTCTTCTAGTCCAGTTAGCGTTAGTAGATCTGCTGCTCCGTCTATAGCAAGAGAGCCAGATAGGTGCAGGGATCCTGTTAGATGTTCCCCGTTCTCTGGTAAGTTATTTGATATTTGCTCCCAATTCAGTAATGCCATTGCCTATTTAATTTTTATACTACTGTGATCTCCATTTAATCTTCCAAATGTATTCAAGATAGTATCAGGACTGCTGGTTGTTATTTTTTTCCAATGTGGCATATTTTCCTATATTTCAGTTGATTACGGGTTTTTTCCCTTGTTTCCTTTTGGGGCACTAATCTTTCTAATAAATATAGAGTATTTATGTTATCCGTGCTTAATAATTAACTCACCTAACACTTCTAATCTTCCCATTTCTTTTTGGAAAGCTACAGGTTTCATGCTATGGTTAATCTTTTTGTGAGTCTCTTCAAACTCTGCTTTTGCTTTATCCAGATCAAACTTACCAGCTGCTGCTTTTTTGTAGTACGGAAGTTTTACGTTGAAGTGGTGGTAGGTTAGCATGGAGTCTCCTCCTTTGTCTTTCGCTGAGGTTGCAATTTTATCTGCACCTACTTCTCTACCTTCTGCAAAGTCGTTGAACGTTTCTTTTGTCTCTTTTGTCTCTTTTAAAAATATCTCGCTTAATTTCATATTACCAGTATCCGCTAAAGTTTTTAGATCCTCCTAATGATTTCCAGTAACGTCCGATATTACAAGACCAGTATCCTGGGGATGTTTTATCTTTTTTTGCCGAACATTTATGTCTAGCAGCGAAGGAAGCTCTAGCCCCTGGTTCTTTTATTTTTACAGATAGGTTTCCACTATCTCCGAAGTTTACTTTTTTTACATTTCCTGTTTTAGGATTCTTTACGTAAACAAAGAACTTTTTAGGTCCTCCTCTTTTTGGTTTATTTAAAGGAACTTCTCTCCCTTTATATTCTGCTTCAGATAGGTTGTCGATTTCGTCACGTACCCATTCCTGTTCGTTTGAACCTAATTGATCGTAATCCATACCGAATTCAGAGTTAGCAACATCATCGTAGATATCCATCTGCTCATCTACCATTGGAAGATCTAAAGGTACTTTCTCACCTTCATACATTCCGTATTCTCCTATATCTGTTGTTTCTATAAGATTTATGTCTGCTTCATTAAGTTGAATATATCCGTCTCTCCACAAGTCTCTTGCTTCGTTAAATAGTTGTATAAACTTGTCGCTAGAGTACCGGTAGACATTCTCATGTAAAGAGAGTCCGTTTTCTACGTGGTACGCTATGGAAGGTAGTCCTATTATGTTCTTAAGTTTTATCATCAAAAAAATCTTTTCTGTAAAATTTACCGAGAATGTTATCGTTTATGTATCCATTCCTATTCTCTAATACTTCTCTTATAAATAGGTGTTTACATTCGTAATAAGTTAGTAGCTTCTTAGTTGGAACATACTGTAGTATAGTTCTTCTAAAATCTTCGTGTTTACCTTCTTTTAGTAAGTCTAAGACTTCTTTATGAGATCCGTAATATGTTTTCCAATCTGATTCTGTTACTACTTTCTGCTTTAGAGGTGTCCTCCCTTTCATTCCTTTTGCTTTTCTCTCTTCTTTCAAAGCTGCTAAAGCTTTTTTTCCTAATCGTTTATTACGTTCAAAGAATAATACTTTCTTACCTATGTATTTCCTAGCTGTTGGTATGTGGGTTACTTCGTATATAAATCCATAACTATCTTCTGGCATATTCCCTATTCCAAGTACTGGGTGAGTATTGTATGTCCATAGTGGTTGCTCTCCTGTCATGTTACTTTTTTATTAAGTTAATATCTAATATAGTACTTTCTATGTAAAATCGCAACTAAATTAGGTAAGGTGTTATGCAAAGTCTAATTCTTGCCAACCATCAGTTCCTAATACTGACGTATACAAATATAGTTTAGGGTTACTAGTACCTTTAAAACATATCATTCCTATTTCAGGGCTTGTAGGGAAATTTGATTTTTTAGATAGTTGCATTATCCCGTCTATATCTGTACTAACGGTAGATCCTGATGCATAGAAGCTAGGTGCGTAAGCTGTATCGCTTCTTGTTGTTGTTACGTTTTGTCCTGCTACTATACTAGAGTGGGTGTGTCCTGATGCTACTGTGTTATCTTGTCCTCCGAGTATAGCTCCATAGTTAGCAGTAGTAGCTACTGTGTTATCTTGTCCTCCGAGTATAGCTCCATAGTTAGCAACTACCGAATTATCCTGTCCTCCTAAAATGGCGGACTTGATGGCAGTAGTACTATTATCTAGTCCTCCTGCGATAGTACTATGTTGTCCTGTTGTTGAGTTATCCTGTCCGCCACCTATTGAAGTATATGAGGTTGTTGACTCATTATCTAAACCTCCTGCTATGGTAGCGTTTTGTCCGAAGTTTATACTGTTAAGGCTACCTCCACCGATAGTACTTCTTTGTGCACCATTCTTAATTGAGTTTGATAATCCTCCTCCTATATGTACATAGCTAGCTGATCCTGTGTTATATCGTCCACCACCTATACTATTATAACTTCCATTATTTGCTATATTATCTCTTCCTCCTGCTATATTAATATAATCTCCGGATACAGTATTATCTCGTCCACTTGTAATATTCGAATATCCATTTGCGCTACTCTCGATAGAGTTTTCATATCCTCCTCCTATGAAAGAATAGTCACCGTCAGTTGTATTATTATATCCTCCTACTATAGACGATGCTGTGCCGGTGATTGTACTACCTCTTCCTCCAGCAGCAACTGCGTAAGTTGATGTTATTTTATTTGTAAGTCCTCCTCCTACAAAACTAAATGAACCGCTAATCTCGTTACCGTTCCCTGACCCTATAAATGTTTTTAAAGCGCCTGATTTTACACCGTTATCTGTTCCTCCTGCAATAGTTGAATTGTCTCCTAAGGTTTTGTTTGTACTCTCGAATACTGTTTCTATTCTGTTTAGGCCGCCTACTGATGGGTTAAGTTGGTATACTGCAGTAGATGCTGATCCTGTATTTACTGTTAGGGATTCAAAAGTACCGTCACCTTGAGTAAATGTTATAGTGTTTAGATTTACAGATGAACTTAGATAAAAAGAACCTGTATCTACACCATCGCCTAATGCGGATAGAGATGTTGTTGATCCGTCTCCTAATAGTATATCATCGCTGGTAGCGGTGTCTTTAACAAAACTATCAGCTGTTATTTGGTTTGTAGTTGTATTACCTAGGTCTGTTACGGCTTGTAATGTACCGGCAGTAGGGAGAGCGACTATATCCCCAACTCCACTCGCCTGTCCGCCTGATGTGAATAGAGATATAGAATTACCGTTTATAGATGAGGATATATAAAATTGCTCTATATTTCCATCTAATTCCTGATATGTTAGTGCGGATCCCTTTCCATTTCTTGTTACTATACTCATCTTATGTCTTTTTTATATAAATATTTACTTTTTTTAATTAAACCTATCTACTCCAAAATTCATATCTAATTTTACATGAAAAGACATGTCAGTATTAGTAGATTTTGGTACCGGTGATGCTGTTTTAGCTACTGCAATTAATTGGTTTGCATCGTTATATAGTCCGATAGTAGTTACATATGGTTGGAAGGCAGAACCTGTGATGTTATCTCTTATCTGACCTGTCTCTTGAATAACTGCGGTATTATTTAATGTAAAGTTTAATTCATTTGCTTTTACCCTGCAGTGGTAATTATGTGTGTATATAGGTAGGTTTGATTTCCATTCTATAATTGCATCTAATTCGTTGTTGAATACTTTAGCGAGAGGGTTGTCTGTAATTACTAGTTGACCGTGGGGGTATATCACATTTCCTACTTTATCAAGTATTGTATTTGGTCCTGATGATAAAAATAAGTTTCCTTCTCCGTCGTCTACTATACTGTTAGAGCCGGATGGTAGACTGTCTGTTGCTGGTATTGTATATTGGTTGTATAGGTTTAGGTCTGAATCTATTCCTCCTTCTGTTACGTAGTTGTTAAATACGTAGTTACATCCTGACCCTAATGGTAAGTCTAAAGTCATAACTATCGAAGAGGGTTCTAGATGAGTTCCGTAGATTTCTTTAGGTAGTGAAAATACTGCTACGTTTTCGTTTAATTCTCTAGATCCACTTACATTAAAAGAAGATTGTAGGTAGTTGTCAAAAGAGCTTGAAGTAGCGTATACGGAGCTGCTAAAGTTGTTATAGTATAGTTGGTGTATACTTTGATACACTAATCTTTTATCAAAAGCTACGTTTGTCGTGCTTGTGCATCCTCCTCCGGCTACTACATTTGACTCTAAAGGGATGTATGCTCCTGATCCTGACTCTCCTACCATGTTTAGTATTCCTAAATCAGGGTATTGGCTCCCACTAGCAATCCAGGATTTCCTAGCCGTGTAGGATGTTATGTACGCATCTTGTTGGTTTAGTTTTTTGTAAGCACCCATCCATTAATAGTCAAGTTTAATTCTTACTAAAGCTTCTTTTGTAAAATCTTTTAATAAAGGTCTAGATAGTTTTGCAACAGCTAGTAGATCATTAGTATCATTATACATACCTACTGTCGTTATATAAGCTTGTGGTGAGTTTATCATTACATCCCACCTTAGCTCTCCAGAGCTAGTTATGTTTGAAGGGTTTGTTGAGTAGTTATACTCGCCGTTTCTTACTCTTACAAAAATATAATTAGAGCTAATAGTTTCTTCTGATTTAAGAGAGGTACTTGCACCTAAGGATACAGCGTCGTATAATCTTCCTATATTATTTGGCGATTCAGTAAGGGTTGTACCTAGTACGATTCCTCCTGCTCCTGTTGTTGCATCTAGTGCGTCTGCGTTTAGTACTATTATGCCTATGTCTGGTAAAAATTTACCGTAGCTTCCTAAACTTGGTGTGAATCCTGTACCGCTGTATGGTAGTCCGTCTGATCCAGAAACTATATCATATACTCTTCCTCCATCTACAAAAGCTACTGTAGTTACGTCTCTACTGTTGTCTGTTAGTTCGAGTGTGTTAGATCCTACTGTTAAGGTTAAGTTTAAAGAGCCTGGGAATAATTTCTCTTTGTATCTAGCTCTTTCTGCGTTGATAACATATATTCCTTCTGATTCGTAGGTTCCGAATACAAAGTTTACATCTTCGTCTCCGTATATTAATGTTCTATACTGTCCGTATATAGTTGAGGTTGGTGATTTACCTACTACGCCTGTATCGTAAGGTGCACTACCGGATCCTAATTTGTGTCCATATGCTAGGTCAACCTGCACGTAGGATGTTTCGTTCTCTATCTCAGGATCACTTTGATACACTTCATAGAAGTAGTTTCCTGTGTTTGATGCAACTTGTCCGGATGAAGTGAAAAATTGTGTTAATACTGATTGATCTGTTGACCATAATGGAGCAACTATAGATTCTGCGCTTATTGTAATATCTTCGGAGTCTAATCTTTTAAATGCTCCAGCTGCTTTTAATGCCATATTTTCTTAGTTATTTACTTGTACTATTGTTATAGGTACTGTTATTCTTGCTCCTGAATCTCTACCTATGACTGTTATTGTAGTTTGGAGAGATGTTTGTGTTCCGAAGAGTGAGTTGATTGATGTTGCTGTTAGGTTTATAGAGGTTCCTACCACAGTTTTAGAAACATTAGTTCCAAAGGTAGTAGAGAAGTTTAACTGTTCTGATTCTGGTGAGTTAATTCCTACTCCATTATATGTTTGCATTAATCTAGCATCTGCTATTGTAGCTACATATCCTCCTGCTTCGAAAGCTTGTGACGATCCTAAGTAGTTTAGTGTTTGAGGTGTTATAGCTAGGGAAGCACCTTGCTTCAATCTTATAGCAGTATACCCAATATCTAGTATAGGTAGTTTAGCAGTTCCTCTAGGGAGGGTAGTTAACTTATACTTCATAATTTGTGTCTCGTCAGGGAATGCTTCAAGTAGAGGCATATTCTCTATTGCTTGACCGTAGTATTGAGAGCCTAGCGGGTGGTCAGGATTATATAAAGTATAATCTATTTCATCATCTGCTAATGCAAATTGCGTTATTTTAAAAGAGCCGTCTCCTCTAGCGAGTAACTCTCTGCCTTTTTTTGTCAGTATTGCGTCTACTGTTATAATCGAATTGTCTAAATATCCCATGTTATAATTGTTCTATATTTTATAAATATCTTATTTTATTGTTTTACTTAATCTGTTTCAAACTACTCGTACGTGTACTACTATTTAACTCAGGCTACAGGTGACAGAATTAATTACATTTCCGAACCTATCTGTGTCTACTATCGTATTATTACCTTGTACTAATATCCTAGCGCTGTTGATCAAACGTATATAAAGTTTGCTTTCTTCTTCAAATCTAAATAAGTTGTAGGGATCAACTAGAAAGACATCAGCACCTGCACCATGATTGTCAATCTCTGTTTGTCCGTACCCTCTTATACATGTTAAATTTACTAATGGTGGAACTCGTTTTACCTTTTCAACTAAGAATAGTTCGTATCCAGCAAGGTTTTGATTTACTATTTTTATGATGTTTCCTACTGTTAATGATCCTGTTACGGGTATACCACTAAGGATGACTTTTTCGTCTTTACCGTATGTCATTGAGTCTTGGAGTGTAACTCCTAAAGATCTAGTGACAAATGTTGGTAGTTGTGATTCTGGAGTTGTCGGACCGGTATGGTATAAATCTAAAATGTCTTGGTCTTTCCTAGTAGGGGTACATATATAGTCGTCTTCCGTAGCTTTTGAGAATATTTCTCCTCGGAAAGGTGTTCCAGTAAATGCTGGGGATATATTAGCGTTACCTCTAGATGTTATAAGGCTGCCGTTATACCTAGCATTAGTCCAACCTGTATCGTCATACATACTATCTTGAACTGTTGCAGGGAGAGCAGATCCAGACATAATCGCTTCCCAGTTTGTAGGAAAGACACCATCTTCAACTCTATTTGACTCTACTCTTATTTTTGATTCTCTATTGTTTGTTGCATTCCCTATTAATGCGTTGTATTCGCTATTTCCGACTGTGATATCTATTAGGTATGGGGTTATTGAGACTACTATTGACTGGTAGTCGTATAGTTCGGATGCGTATGGAGGGTTTTGGTAGCCTTCTATTAAGAATGGTGAGAATTGAAAGTAGAAGAATGGGTTACCGTTTGCTATTGCAGCGCTATAGTAACTCCTATCAGTTATCTGTTGATCGAATATAATATCATTTTCGGTGCTGATCTGAAACGTAAATCTTATTCTCTCTACCTGCTCTAATACCCTATCTAAGTCTGTATTAGTTTCGTCTCCGTTTACTGAGAAGGCTTGTTGACCGAGTATTATACTCGTTACTCTGCCAGCAGGGTCTGGGTTCCCTGCTTGAAGAGATAGAGCTTGTGTGATATTAATGCTTAGTTTAGTAGTCGCGTTTACGATACTATCTGTGTGCATGTATATAAAAGAATCTTCTGTCATTTCTTGTTATTTATTATAATTAAGTACCGCATGTTGTTCCTTCTTGAGTGCAATCGTATACTTCTCCCCACGTTGCTGTTGCGTTGTTCCAAAATCTCGCTGTTCCTTGGGTTGTGTCGCTCCAGGTAGTACTTTTATAGTACCCTGTTGGGGCTATGATTGTGCCGTTAAAGTTTGAATATATCGTTGATGGTGGGGTGTTTAAGTCTGAGAATTCTGTTGGGGACGAAAGTGACCATACTATAGGGTTCCCTGCACCTTGTGTGCAGCAAGAGCCTGCAGCATTATCGTTAAGCCATGTAGATATAGAGTTCATTGTTAACGGTGGTATGTTTCGAGTTATTACATTCGCTAGACTATATTCTTCACATTGTCCGCTATTTGATGTTGCTTTTATCTGTAATTTACAGTCACCAGCGTTTACTGAAGTGTTAGCAACTAGTGCGGTGAAACTACCGTAGCTGTTTGGACCTGGTAGGGTGTATGTTCTAATAGTGTTTAAGCTATTTATACCGCCTCTTGAGGTAGTAGTTACGGCAGCGAGGTCGCCAGTTGCTAGACTTAGTACTCCTGAAACTGCTGTAGTGTTTGTAATTTGCTCCCAACCTGATTGAACTGCAGCAGCGTCACCAAACTTACTTGGATCTGGGTCGTATGAGAGTTTAGCGTAATACTCTGTTGTATTATCTGTTCCTTGGAAGTTAAATGGTCCTATATAGGAGTAATAGGTTTTTGGGTCAGAAGGGGATGATTCTCCTTCTGTATTAATTGCTGTTTGTCCTATAACCTGTCCTGTATGTAGTAATGCGCATGCAGTGTATGGTATTGTGTACTCTAGAAAACAATTAGGTGGGCCGCTTGTGCCAAATGGCTGATCTCCGCCTGGCATAGTAGGTTCGTATATACGTACTTGAACAGTTCCGGAATCAAAACTACTAAAGTCATAGATAGATGCTGCGTCTTGATTTATTGCAGAGCTTACAAGGGTTCCGTTATTATATATATCGTATCTTATAGTACCTGCTACATGGATTGGGAAGTTGTTTGCTTGTGTATTTCTCCACCATCCTGATATATCAATACTAGTGTCTAGAGAAGATAAAGATGTTGGTGCACCTGAGTTATAACTCGGGTCTACTTTTGCCATATTACAGTATACGACTTGTACTTCCCTACTACTTACACATGTAGGGCCGTAATCTGCTCCTGCAGCTGCTGTATTAAATATTTCATATTGGGTGTATCCGCCGATGCCTTCGGGTACGAAGTTGTATGCAAACGGAGAAGGGACGTTAACGCCTTCTACGGTGTAGGTATATGTTCCGTTTGGAGCACCGTATAGGTTGGGTAGTGGATAGTTTTGTAATGCAGTAAATGTTGTAGATGCATTGTATATTTCTCTACTTTGAGGTGTAGTAGGTAAATTACAGGCTACTCCTGGGATAAATTGGAAGAAACTTCCAGAATATATTACAATATCGTATTTAAGATCTTTGAGTTTATTAGCTCTGTTTAGTTCTCCATCTGTTATCTCAAGGTATGAGCCGCTAAATTCTCCGTCAAATTTAGTTTCGTTATGTAGTTGATCGTTTCTTGTTCGGCGACCTTCAGGGGTCTGTACTGTATAATTGTAGTTTGTTTTAGATTCCCCATCTACATTACCTATCCCTATAGATTCAAAAGCTTTTGCATTAGAGCCAGTAATGAATCCAGTTTGTATGGAGCTAGAATACTCTGGTTGTGTCCAGGATATTACCGGGGATATTGCTTTATTTCTTTCTAGTAAGTGTTGTTTTATAATAATTCCCGTATCTGCTACTACTCTAGCAGGGATAAAGTCTTTAACCATCCTAAAGATACTATTATCAAAAAACTTTATTAATCTAATAAAATCCTCTACCTCATACCTATCTAATCCTTCAAGTACGGCGTCTCTATATAGGTCTAAACTACGGTATGAGTCTGTGTCTGTGTTTCTAGGGTCTCCTATATAATCGTCGATATTAAATCCTGAGGTAGGAAATAGTACAGCAGATTGCGAAACTATGTAGTTGTCTATGTTATCGGAAGGGGCAAAACCTATTTCTATTCTGTGTAAGTCTTGTGTTACATCGTTAGATGATCTACTGATAGTCGTATAGTAAGATAGTGTATCACCGCTAACTATACTTCCAGTATTACTGGTTCTTATCTTATCTAATGAACTTGTAAATGGTTGCTCGCCTCCGTAAAACGGCAAATCATTAACAGATTGTCCTCCGTATATTTTAAGTTTAAGTATATCGGAGGGTATCCCAAAACAGTTTATAAGTGCTTTAATTCCTCTTTCAGTACCTTTACTTTTTAGTAAGAGCGGTAGATTATGATATATCCTCTTGTTTATTTCTCTATGATAGTCTTGTTGAGATACCGGGGTACTATCACTACCGCTTATTATACCGTCTGCTGGAAGAATCTCTTCTCCCTGGTCATAGCTATTTAAAGTAAAGTACCTGTATAGATCAGCTGTGGATCGGTTACTTGTATATAGTTTTATTCCGAAATTTTTAAGTAGGTCTTCTACTAAATCTTTTGAAACACCTTTATCTAGTCTATTATCTGCGTTGTATTTATCGGAGACAGCGTCTGTGTATATCCATATATTATCGAAGTGTTGAGCGATTAAGTCTATGAATAGATTATATGGTTCGTTTGCGCTATCTTCTCTTAAGTATGTAGGGATTGTGTTTTTAAGTATATCTGGGTTCTGATTGTCGTATAGTGATGCGACTTGTTTTTGATTAGTGAACCATGTAATTGCTTCTGGTGTACTTGATAGTTGGTTTGTGTATGGGATTAAGTTGTTGGATTTTGGCCAAGAAGAAGATCCGCTTTCGTAGTATAGGTGTCTTTCGTAGTGATCTAGGTTATCTACTATTCCGTCTAGTAGGTTTTCAAAGTAAAGTGCACTCCCTGTTACTCCTACACCTGTTGATGAATTTATTGAATCTAAACTTGTTTGATAGCTTTCAATCAAATCTAACTTATACTTAAAGTTTAGTACTCTTTCTTCTGCAGAGGAGAAGTTTATAAAGTTAATGTAGTCTGTGTAATCAATACTTAGTTCAGCTCCTTTAGCATTGACTAGGGAGTTTAGTTGTCTATTAGTGTTATTCGTAGGGAAGCTGAACAGTTCGTTATAGTTAAAGTATTCAGATGGTTCTGTTGATTGGGTTTCTATCTCTACATCAAAGTTAGCTCCTCGAAGGGTTGGAGTAGGAGTTTCGATTTCTGTAATAGTCGTAAGTACTCTGTATGCTACAGGTTCAGATACTTTTTCTACTATGTTTAACCTACTTTTTAAGGTAACCTCTTGTGGAAGAGGTTCTAATAGTTTTATTAATACTCCGAAAGTGTTTCTAAAAATCTCTATTCCTATATTTACGACTGAATGGAATGTATTATTACCTTCGTATAGAAATAAATTTAAAGCATATGGAGAGTTATCTCTTTTCTCAATAAGGGTGTTCGTAAACTGCTGTACACTGTTAGCGGAGAGGTTTACAGATACTAATCGGACTTCGGTTCTATCTGGTGATATACTTTGAATATAGAAGTCTTCTGTATCGTTCTGGACTGAATAAGGATAGTCTAGAAAATTATACAGTGCTACAACTTCAGAGGTGTCTGGGTTATATTGCTTATAGTCTTGTAATACGTCTATGGAGATCTCTTTAGTTCCGTTTTCGCCGTTTATTGTGTCTCCTGTAAGTACAGAGTAGTTTGTATAATTCTCTATAGATGTAATCAATTCCCCGCTTAGAGAGAGGTAGTTTAACTCTATGAAGTTATCTGCCGGAATGAATGTACTTAGTATATCTACTGGTGTAAGTAAATTTGCATCTTCCTGAGGTATGCTTTCTAAATTAGAGAAAGTATCAGCGTTTAGTTGTATTATGCTATGTTCTATCTTAGCCATCTATTATGTCTAGTTATTTAATATATCTTCACTACTCTCTAGCTCAAACTGCAATTGGTCATTAGCTAGTATTTGTCGTCTCAGTTGTGAGATTTCATCTAATAGAGGTTGTATTTCGTCTGTAAATCTATCGAAGGTTGCTATTTCTGAGCTTTTTTGTAAGAAGTACTGGTGGGAGTTTGTTTCTCCTTCCGTAGGTATGCTGTAGAATAGTTTGTCATATAGTCTGAATAATTCCTCTACTGTGTCGGTATCTATCTCCTCTACTGGTTTAACGAATGTTCTAAACTCTGTATCTACTATAGTATCTATATCTCCTTTTTTATAAAGCTCTTTATGTATGTTTATGCTCTTCTTAGCCATTTCTAACTACTTTAAATACGTTATTACCATCTCTCACTACTGTACTGGTATCTAGTTCGGTTTTTATTAATATACGATAATATCTCTCTGGCTGCAACCCTCCCATATATACATCGAAGAATGCTCCTTCTGAATCACAGCTAATTTTGGTAAATTCTGTGTTAAAGTCTACTACCATTTCTTCGGTGTTTTCATCTCTAAGTCCCCAATATGAACCGCTAGGAAGAGCGTATTCAGTTAAGTATACGGAAGAGGTGGTGAATGTTCTTGTAGGGTATTGAGGTCTTGCAGATATTCTGAATCTCTGTTTACCTGTGTCTGGGTAGTTTCCTTTGTTGTTTTTTATACCTATTGTTGATTGGTCGGTGGATAGTAGCGAGAGTGAACCAGTGATATACGTACTGTCGTCCCATTGCATCTCTAAGTATGGAGGGTATATTGTATTTGAATCTTCTCCGAAGTACTTTAATCTGATTGAACTACTAACGTTGGATTCTAAACTATCTTGTAGTTTAATGATAAATCCGTTATTAGTTAATGTATTATCATACATTTGTTTAATTGCTGCAGTTACATTAATATCTAAGTCGTAAGTTGAGGTAAGGGTTTGTGTTTCTAAAAATTCCATTGACTCTCCGTTAGATGCAGTATACCAGTTTCCTCCTCCAGCTGGTGATGAGGAGAAGGAAGCGGTTACGTTTGTAGGGAAGCTTCCTGTAAGCCAGGGCATAGTTTTATCTGCTTTTATGTATTCCCAACTAACTCCTGTTGTGTTTACAGGATAGTCCCCAAACTTTCCGGTTCCGTTATCCCAACTATTATTGTCTATATAGATAGGGTAGGCGTATATAGTGAGTTCAGAGGGTATTTCGCTAGCTTCTGCTAGGTATAGATGTATACTTGAACTGAAGTCTGTGTTACCTATTATATTGTCAACTACATCGGTAATTTCGGAGTCTGCAAATTGGGTCAATATACGGTTTGTTTGACCTATTGCTTGATAAGGGTTAGTGGATTTTGGATACCCTCCTATCTCTATTACTTCATCCTTACCTGCGTTACCGGTTTTTTCTTCTGTAGATATAAAAGTATCTTGTTGTGGGAAAATTCTATATACTGCCATTTTATCCTAGTTATAATGTTGATGTTCTACCTTTAATATCTACTTGAGGGAATTTTACCTCAAAAATCATTGTATCGTAGGATGGGTAAACTATATTGTTTCTCGTTGCTCCTTTGATATCGTAGGCGTATTGTGAGTATGCCCCTCCTTGTTTGTTTGTAATCTCTACTTTCTGAACTGTCTGCACTCCTGTAACTCTGTCTAATACGCTATACATATCGGAGATATTTATCGGTTGATTAATATTCCACTTAGTTATGTCGAAATACTCTATTAACGTATCTGTACACCTTAGTATTACGTCTCTACTATTGTAGTTAGGTCTGACTAGTATGTCGAAGTTAACTCCTATATTAACAACAAAAGCATCTTTTATATTTAATGCATCTGTTACCGGTATATAGTTAGCGAGATATGTTTTTAAGTTATTCTTTAAGTTATTTGTTGCAGGGATTACCTTAGCATCACTATCGTAACCTAGTACGTATAGGGATAGTGCTAAAGGGTTACTATCTATAATACCGTCTGTAACGCTCTTAGCGCTGTTTAGTTCATCTTGAGTTACGTATACTTTACTTACTGATCCGAATTTTGAAGGTAGAGACATTGCTCGTACAGTGTAGTCTTGTAAGGTTACTGCTCTTCCTTGTTCTGCAAAAGATCTTAGTGAATTCTGCCTTAGTTCTTCTATTGAATCCCCGTCTTTACCGCCTGTAGCGGCTTTCGGGTTATTAAATGCGAGGGTGTCTTCATATGTAAGGTCAGTGGCGGTTACTGTAGCGGTAAATCCTGTCAAGGTGTTAGCGGGTATATTTGCAGCTATTCCTCCTCCTGTTAGGTACCTTATAGTTAAGGTAGTATTAGCGGGTGCTAATCCGTAAGTTCGAGTGTATAAGAAATTAGAGGGGTCATAGGCTTTATCTAATGTCGATACTCCTATAGAGGTGTCACCTAAACCTACATTTGTCGGATCAGGAGTGAATGTACCGTCACTATCTCCTATTATCCCTGCTCCGAATTGCACTTGTAACTGTCCTTGGGAGTTAAACCTTGTTACAAATCTTCTAGGAGCTTTTTCTAGATTTAGTACATAAGGAACTAAGTTAGCATCTGTCCCGCTATTTACCGTATCGGTGAATACTGTCTCTTGTCCTAAAAATGGAACTTCATACCATACGTTACTGTTTTCATCTACAATATCCAATATTCCTACAATATTCGTATCATCTATAGTAATTGTTGTATACTTTTCCGGTGTTGTAAATACTTCAGTAACTGTCTTTACTGTGCTTGATACTGCTTTAGCGTTTTTCTTAAGTGTAAATTCTGTAGGATTTCCTGTTCCTCCGTCTATTGATGTTATAGTCACCTCTGTGTTATCGTAAGAGCTAGAGAAGGCAAAGTCGATTGGTTGGTCTACTATAAAGGGTACGTTGCCTGATGTGGTAGCTTTAAGTATCGTGTTTTGTTCTATAGTTAAAGCTTGATCCCAGTTTGGTTCATCTGTATTTACTACTCCTACGTTTTGAGTTACCTCTACTTCCACTTCTGATACTGTTGTGGTTTTTGGGCGATATCCCATCATATACGCTAAATCATATAAATTCCCCGGTTCTTTAGCATATTGTAAAAAGGTTTCCTGTAATTGTATATCTTGATAAAAGGATAGTACATCTCCTACGTATGCAGCCATTTCTATAAACATCATACCTGGGGAGGTTGGGGAGAAGTCGTTGTAGGTGTCTGGGAAGTAATTTTTAGTGTAGTCTATTAATTCTTTCTTAAAGTCCCCGAACTCTTTATTAATATACTTTATGTTCTTATCCTGGTTCATTATATTTCGAAGTTTATAATTAATTCATCATTTATGTTTGTATCTTTGATAGAGTAGCTCATGAAAAACGATATAGTGTTACTGTCTGGCGTCCCTTCTACTTCCATTCTTGATGGCGATACGTTTGGGAAATATAAATATAAACCTTGTCTGATAACGTCTTTTACGTTTGTTAGACTATCTTGTGTTATGTTTTCAAAAAGTTGATTCCGTAAGGGGGTTCCAAAAGTTGGGTTTAGGTACCTTTCTCCTATCCCTGTAAGGAAGTAGTTTATTATATTAGTTTTTATTGCATCTTTCGTCTCATATGTAGGAATAAATACGGCATCACCAGAGAATGGTAGGGAGACTCCTACTGCTTTCCTTGGTTGTAAATCTAATGGATTTATTTTTCTACTATTAAATGCCATGTTTCTGTTTGTCGTTTTCTACTGATTTATTATATATTGCTCCTGCTTTCTTAATAAAGTCGAACTGTGATATATCTAATCCCGGTTCTACTCCGTTTCCTTTCATCCCCATGTTCTCTGCCATCATAGAGGCGAAGTTAGGTTTTTGTACCATATTAGAGTTTGCAGATGTTACTGTCCTATAATCTTCTGTCGTCATTGATGCTTTTGTTTGGTTTAGCATTTCCATTATAGGGTCTGTTGATAATGCAATTGGATTAGTTACATCTGTTGTAGAAGTCCCTATTTTATTTTCATAAAATGTTTGTTTAGTGTCTACTGTTGGTGTAGAAGCTACTCTTACAGCTTCATTCATGATTTCTTGTAACTCTTCTTTGATTGCAGTCTTTACTTCTTCTCGTATGACTGTTCGTAATTGATTTAGTTTCATAATTATAAATAGTTTTGTTATGCAAATTGACTTTCTAACTTAAATTTTACTTCATCTAGTAGTATTTGTACGTCTGCGCTGAAGGAGGCAGGGCCTCTTGCTACTATGTTTCCGTTTGTATTTCTAGCTTGAGCATACCGTTTAGGTGCTATGTACTCTACTTTCACTTTCTCTATTTCTTGATCAAGTCCATTTCCTTGTCCAGGAACCAACCTCTCGATTTCTGTAACATTTACTATCTCTAACGTATATACGTTTCCCCGGCTATTTCTAAAAGTAAATTCTTCTTCACTTACCCCTTCTGAGTTTGGGAGTTCTGAGGTTTGTATTTTTGATAGTAATTCTTTTATTTGAATTTGATCTGGTGTAAGGGTATCGGTGTTGCTGTCTAAGTTTTTTGTTATATCAGCTATATTAATAGTAGTGGTTTGTGTTGGAGCTTCTATAGCTTCTTCTGTTAAAGTCCCTATACCTTCTATATCAGTAGTGGTATCGAATATATCTACTATACAGTCAAGTATGTTAGTGTCTATAGAGTTTAATACTTTTCGTACTTGATTTAAACTAGGATCTACATCTCCTACTAAGCTCTTTATTGCTAGTACATCATCTTGCAATGCTTCGAGGAGTTTATCTGCTTTCCTGAGCCTGTCTGCAGAAGAGTTCAAACTACCTCTCCTATATGAGCTTATTAATCCTCCCCAATCTGGAGCAGGACGTATACCTGTTGCAATAGGTCTTGGGTCTCTTTTAAGAAGCCTGATTAGTGCTTTAGCAGCTCTTATAATAGGTAGTAGGCGATTTGCTAGTCGGCCGAATTTGCTAGTCCTTTTGCTAAAGCTATTTACTGATTTTAGTAAAGTGTTTTTAGTATCTACTATAGCTAATAAAGCGGGGACAGTAGGGCATTCATTTCTGAATTTATCTGTTATCCTGAAAGCTTCTGTTAGTACTTTAGATTCAAGTTCTCCTTGTATCTTACCTGTTTGTGAAGCAACAAATGCTGATATATCTGATAGGCTTGCCATTATTCTGTGTATACTTTTCTGGATTTTATTTTAGAAGGGCCGCTTGGGTTTATCTGTCCTTGTAGTGCTCTGATTACCGGTAGCATCTGTATACCTCTTTTATTAAGTCGGGGTATTGCATGTCCTTTTACTGTTTTTGCTCCTGCCATATCTTTAGCCATTGACCTAAGCATATTAAACAACGTTTGTAATAAACGTTCTGTCTGGTTCCCTAATAGTACAGGTTCTCTAGTAGATTCAGAAGCTGTCCTTGCTTTTTCTCCTAATAGTATTCTAGGACCGTCTAAGCATATGTATTGTTCTGCGTCGATGTTTACCGATCCTCCTGTATTTAATCCTATCGAACTTACACTCGATAACTGTATGTCATCAGTTTTAGCGTTGAAAAATATTCTACCAGAGTTTAATAGTACTTGATTACCTTTAAATTCATTAGCTCTGTCAGGGGCAGAGGTGTAAGCTCTTCTTTTAATATTAGCTTGGGTAAGGGGGATTTTATGATCGGAGACAAAATAAAGAGATGAAAAGTCTTTATCTATGTTTTCACTTATCGTTGTAAATCCTTCATCTGTGTCTATCTGTCCGTTACTAATCAATATTGCAGGTTTGCTTTTATTAGTATCGTCTACAAATGGATTTGCTGTTCCTTTAGCTCCTGTGAGTCTAATCGACTGTCCTTGTCTACCTTCTATCTGTAAATCTCCTAATGCGGATCTTATCGGGTTTACAGTAGATTGCTCTGTGAAGGTTCCTTCTGCACCTATATCTAATGTCTTATTTGCATATACATTTATATATGGATTGCAGTTTGGACTGTTCCATATATTAACAATCTTAGTATAGTAATTGGTGTTTGCTTGAGCAAGTTTAGTTTTGTTAGAGGTAGGTTCTGATTGTATTTCTACTATCTCTCCTACTACTGGTACTGTTTTGATTTGACCTGCTCCTTGATATGCAAAACTCAAATTACTTGCAGTATCTTCAGAAGTATCTACTCTCTGGTATTTAAAGAATACACCGTTTATAGACTTAGCTCCACCTTTAGTACTGTAGCTTGGGTGTGATTCATCTAGGATTACATCTAAGACTCTACCAAAAGCACCTCTACTACTAGGGGAATTTTTTTTGCTTTTGCTACTGTTAGTGTTTGTAAGGTTAGTGCTATACTGAGCCATTTAAGTTTGTTGTGGTTTGATCTTCTACTTCCTCTTTTACTTCTTCTTTTACTTCTTCTGACTGTTCTAGAAGGTCTTGAAGTTCTGCGTGAAAATCGAACGGATCTCCATCTCCTCCTTTAGCTTCTAAAGCTTCGAATCTCTGGATTACTGTTGCTAGTTTTATTAAGTGTTCGTCATTCTTTACCCCTATCTCCATGTATTCCTTAATCATAGGTACAAGGAGGGTTGCGTCTCCTATATTCTCTATAAGTGGTTTTAGTTCTCCTATCAATCCTTTAACTTGAGACTTAGTTTCTCTAGAGTTCGTGTAGATCTCTTCGAAGAGGTTCGATAAGCTCTTGCCTGCAAATATTTCCTTATTAGATTCCATACCTTTATATATAAATATAATGCAGTTAGGTTATTTGCAGTTTATTACTTTCCCAGTATTTTTTATATAGTTTATAAAAATCTTCCTTCAGTATGGAGACTACTTTAGTTAAGTGAGGAGTTTCGCAGTCTGTCATCTCTCTGACGTATATATAAAGTGCTTTCTTCTTAAACATGTCTATATCGTAGCGCTTCCGGAATATTGTAAGAATGGCGTCTGCTATCCTTCTCTCACTCTCTTTTATAAACATACTTTCTAACTCATTGTCTGTTCTATCTACCCATATATCTAAGAACTGCTGTAATGTTAATCCAGATGAATCTGATTTCTCTGAGAGGTTCTCATAACTCTCCTCCATCTCTTCGAAAGAACCTATCCTTTTGAGTTTTTTATAATTCTTATTGTTATAATTAATCAACCACCTCTTAACTATTGTCCCGAAGTAGGAGTATGCTTTTGCTCCGTGTGTTGAATCAAACTTCATTATCTTCTCTTCAAGTAACATAGAAACTACTTCGTGTTTTAAATCTTCTATTTGATCTACATCAGTGTAGTAGAACTTAAAAGTATGTATGATATTCTCTACTAACTTATAAAACGGGTAGTATATGTGTTCAGTAAAGATTTTATTTCTATATTCTTGATCTTCTGATAGGTTGTATTTAACTATGTAATTTTCTGTTTCTTTTGTAAAATAATTGTTACTGCTTTTCTTTCTTGCCATAATTCTGAGGGAGCATATACCTGTCTAGCTCTTTTTGTACGTTCATCATTTGTTTAAAAAAATAACCGACCTCATCTTCTCCTTCGAATACCCCTTTTTCGTCTAGATCTCTTAGGTGCTTTTGTGAATCTTTAATTAATTCTGATATATTTTGAAGGTATTTGGTTTGATCCACTGTAATATCTTCATATCTCTCTACTTTTATCATAAGATTCCTAATAGCTATAATCGCAATCAGTGTAGTTAGTGCTAATATAATAATAGTAATTACCATTGTTTTAAATATTTTTTAATAAATTAGTAAGGCTTTCTGATGATTTAACTTGCTTCCCTGTAGTACTTGTAGTTTTTTGCACTTTAGGAGTACTATCTCCGCCGTTTCTCTTCCAAATATCATACTCTACCTTAGATGCTAAGAAATCTGCACTATGTAATATAGATATTATAGATGTTTTCTGCCTAGAAGACTCTCTATGTGAGAAAAAATAAGCTTCATTAGCCTTATCAAAAACTCCATCATGACATCTTATCGCTAGATACTCCTTCTGATTAACTTTTATACCGAATTTCTGGAGTATATACAAAGATCTGTCTGGAATAAGCATAAAATCTAAATCCTCATTAAAGGTATATATCTCTGAGAGTTTATCTCTTCTCCATTTATCGTTCTGAGGTAAGTAGTTAGGAACGTTACCATCCCCTATCTTACCTAAATCATGGAAAAGAGCAGAGAAGACTAACTCCTCTTCGGTAAAATCTACTAAACCTCCCATTTCAGAGTACAGTTTCATCTGCTTTAACGCATACTCTACAACTCTATTAACATGATCCACATACCCTCCAGGAAAAGCGTTGTGGTACCAAGATTTACCGCTAGCAGGAGACATCACGTAGTTCTCTCCCAACTTAGCAAGCATAGTATGTACTAACTCCTTACGCTCATCCTCTATATAGTTATCAACTATCTTAAGATGCTTATCATAATTTTTTAATATTTGTTCTGCTTGTAACATAATTAGTCTTGAGTTTCGGTATTAAGTAATGTCTTAATATTAGATATATGTTCTTTAATATCATCTATAGCTTTATATGAATCCTTCCTCTCTCCTCTACCTATAGAGAAGTTTAAGTTTCTTATACTAGACTCTATTCTTTCTAATTTAGTTGTAATTAATGTTTTATTTCTCATGTTATTATTAATTTATTTTATATATTAATTAAGTCAATTTATTTTATATATTATATTGCCTTATTACTTTCTTTCTTTATTATTACTAAGGTATTAAAAATAATTCGAATAAAAAACTGTTTTGCAAGTTATTTTGAGAAAACAGGGAGAGGAGGCAGTAAAACAGGTACGCCGCCGCGCAAAACGCGCGAAGTCGCCCCGAGTTTTTATTTTAAACCTTCCATACTATATAGCTTACCTAGTTCGGTAACAACCTCTTTTGCTTTATCTAGATCGATATAAAAGAATTCTTTTCTATTATTTACTCGGACACCTGTCGCTTGTAGGTAGGTATGTATTTCTTTCTCTAGATCATGTGCGTTAAAGCAAGCGAACGCCCACTCTACTTTAAAATCAAGCGGTACCCCCGTAGCAGCATTAATCTGCTTAACTCTCTCGGCAGGTCTATTCTTAGTAAACCCAATCTTTAACATACCAGGAAGGGTAGGGTTAGAGAGGATATATATCCATTGACAATCTACGTCACGATAAGGGATCTTATAGTTCTTCAGCCTATTGGTGTAGTATGTAACATCCTCCCAACCTTCAGAAGAAGGACGGTCTGGGTTAGTAGAAGGAGTTAATGTATAGAAGTGTATAGGCGCTTCTGTAAGATCTTCTGTAGATGATATATACTTACTTGATTGCTCTGGAGTAATACGATTGATTTTGACTACCTCTCTATTATTCATATAACTTATATTTACCTGCTTTCTTTCCTACCTCACTTATAGACTTATCATTAGATTGCTTTATACTCTCTGCTACAATCTGTCTATATATAGGAGACGCTAACTCACATCCCTTATACTTAACTTTCTTTCTCATATAACCTATTTTTACTAACCTAAACTATAATACGATACTACTATATGTTTTAATACTATCGGCCAAAAGAAGGTAGATACTATAGCTAACATAGGAGAAGGTTTCTCTACCCCCTGGATATGTTGTACTAATGTAATTATAAAAGCCATTATGAGACCTGTTGATAGATACGATATAACAATACTTGCAAAATCCATATAGTTTTGGTTTTAATTATTAATATACCTAAATATACGAAATTATATAAGAGTTTGCAACTTTAAACCGGTTAATAAGTCGCTAAACTGCTGTATTATTTTACATTTCTCGTATTCTTCTAATTGTTGAAAGTATATCTGTATGTCTAGTATGGAGTCTATAGATCTACTTATATCGTAATCCTCCCCTATTTTATACTCATCTCCAAGCTCTGCTAGGTCTACCCTTGTAAGGTATGTATAAAGTTTGGTGTAATACCTGCGCTTTACCTTATCACGGACCCTTCCATAGTCTTCTGGATACCTTAATAGGTACATCTGATCTATCAATGCAAAATTTTCTACCCCTGTTACTGCCATCCCTATTAGAACATAAGGATTATCTAATACACCTAAGACATCGTGCTCCTTGTAGACCTCCTCATCTCCTTGTTCAAATATAGAGAAGAGGGTATGTGGGTTAAGTTTATTCATCTATAGATAAATAGCTATAACACAACAACCCCTATAGGCTAGAAAATATTGCAAAATTTTTTTTAGGATTCTAAGGAATAAAAGTCGGGTTTTCTCTCTCCAAAAACATAAACATATATACATATATACCCCTATATACTCAAAATCTATGAGAAATACATTACCTAGTATGGCTCGCCACGACGTCTCTCACGCCGCTTGTGGGAACAATACTGTCATAGTTATATCACCTTGACCTAACCTTGACCTAATCAGTGTATACAGGGAGAGAGAAATCCTCTTGAATCTCTCCCTCACCTTATAATTAAAAAGTAATTTCTTATTACAATCTATTCTACTGTATTAAATGCAATCATATCTTCATATGATAGTTTCTTTGTTATCTTATCTCTAAATAGGAATGTAAATAGATGAACTTTCTTTGTACCTATCTTCTCTACATTCATAATATTATCTGTAATTAATATAGTATTTAGACTATTAGTCATTCTATATTCTCTCTCTACACATCCAATATCGCTATCGATTGCTCTATACTTATAAGTTGTTGTGTTGCTAAAATCTCCTTTTATTGAGAATGATTTACCGTTTAAAAAATCTTGTTTTGTCATAACCTTTATAATTTTTAATTATTAATATATCTAAAGATAAGAAATATAATGCATACTTACAAATCTATTTTAAAGTCTTATACCACTCACGTACAACTTTTACTATCCTTAATATCCAGCTTCCAGGTATAAGATCTATAAGGATTTCTCTTCTACTCCTATAGTGTACAAAGGCATTATGTTGGTGATCCTTTACATCAATCACATCTACCGCTACGACTATTAATACTGTTACAAACTGTGCTATATATAATACTATTCCTATTATTACTAATACTGTTTCCATACCTCTATTGCTTTAATTATTAATTAATACTATACCCCTAAGGGGCCAACTAGAAGTTAAATTCTAGCTGACCGTTATCTACTTTCTCTCCTACTACTTGAAAAGCATTAAGTACCTTTCTTGTTGGTTGATTACCAAAAGTATCATGATCTAATAACTCTCCATCCTTAACTGTAAAAGCATGCTTAGCAACTAATACAATATAAGTTCCTTTAGGATGGCTTGAAATGAAACTCTTTACCGTTTTCTTTCTAAGAACAATCTCTCCTTTATTCTTATAAGCGTTAGTAACTTCTTCCTTCTTCATAGTCCTTACTGAGAATTTCCTACCATTTACTTTATTAAACTTTCCTGCTTCAAAAGCTTCTCTAATCCTTACTGTAGTAACTCCCTTCTTAGCCTCTCTACCCATTTCATCTGCTGCTAACTTATATGCCGTTCTTAAAGATACTCCAAATGCTGTTGCTAAACTTCTAGGAACACAATCGTTATCCTCTTTAACTCCTTTTGCCTCTAACTCACTATAGGTCTTGTTTACTGCTAAATAATTTTTCATAATGTTTATCTTTTTAATTATATCTAAATATAAGAAATATCTTTGTAACTAGCAACTTTATTTCATAAAAAAGAAGAAGGACTAAGTAGGGTTATGAGGTCTACTTAATCCTATCTTCAGGGTATAATTAAAAAAATATAGAGGGTAAGATCCCTCCGGTTATGCTGCCCTTAGTCAAGGACAGTATTTTTTATTACTTGCTGCCTATCGAATACGAATCCTTCTACATTCGTCATTCTAACTTTATTATAAGTATAAACATCTTCTTCTATTACTTCCTTATTCTTTTCATCCCATCTTGAAATGAGTTTAGTAACTTCTATATCTGCAGATTTTCCAGAAGGAGTTTTAGACAATACTTTTATCTTAACTACATCTCTTACATTCCGATTATATCTAATCTCAAAAGTAGGATTTTTATAACTTATTCCTTCAATAAGAAACTCAACTCCATCTCCAGTTAATAAAGCCTCAATCTCTGCTCTTCTAAGACTTTCTATCTCCCTATCACATCCACTTATACGATCTTTATTTTTATTGATACTCGATCTAATATCTCTCTCCCTATCTCTAAAACTATCTTTAATTTGATTATACCCAGCAAGAATATCATCTTTGAAATCTAGTATAACCATACCTACTCTTCCAATAGTAATCATCCTCCTTACCTCAAACTCACTATTATCTGATGTCGAGTAAAAACTAGTAGCTATCTTAGTTGCATTATCCTCTCTATAATCTCTAGCATTAAAACTTACTGATAAGATCTCTTTATTATAAGATGAAGTATTCTCATCTACTCTATATATACCAAATCCATCATAGTCCTTCTTTAATTGATCGCCCTCTACTAACGCTCCGGAAAACATAATACGATAATGCTTTAACAATACTTCTTCTTTCTCCTTCTCTAAATCTTCAGATTGCTTTGCTAATGATTCCCCAATCACCTCAAAACCTTTAATCTCTTTTTGTAACTCTTTAACTCTTTCTAACTTATCCATAACCTTTATTTTTATTTAATTACTAATAAATAAAAAATAAAAGTTATGGGTAGAGATAATGTTTATACGTTAATAAACGTAATTGTACTGGTAGCGTTAATACTATTGATGATATGACAGTATTACAGAGTTTAGATAAGTTAGAGGTATCCTATATTAAGTTTATGGAGAAGAATGATTATGGTGATCCAGCCTATGTTTGGTGGGAAAGACTTAAGGATTGCCAGGAATGGTGTCCTAAGGAGAGAACCTATGTACCAATGAGCGACACCAAGACCTTAGGTGTAATGAGAGAATGGGTTAAAAAACAGAAGTCTTTTTATTAGAATAAAGTTGTGAGTTACAATTATATTTCTTATATTTAGGTATATTAATAATTAAAAATAAAGGTTATGTTAGAGAAAATAAAAAAGCATTTAGTAGCTTGTGGATTTGATATCATGAGAGATTTCTTGAGAGAGAATGATATGAGTCATGTGGAGTTTGTATCTATGAGTGAGAGTATAACGAATTCGATGTATCTTGTGAATGCTATAAGTACTTGGGAAGATCTACTAGATCGTTTGAAAGCAGATCATTTAGGAGTATTAGGGTATGAGGAT
>JACKZZ010014502.1_pt1 | contig 25005 bp, 16 predicted proteins | sample 8027871 | NCBI WGS metagenome assembly JACKZZ01 (sample SAMN15724774, study PRJNA655200) | protist metagenome | isolation source: fluorescence activated cell sorting (FACS) single amplified genomes of... | place: USA: West Boothbay Harbor, Gulf of Maine | collected 2000-07-19 | reverse complement strand
CACCGCGTGGGATGGCGATGATGAGCCCGAGTCGGGTTTGCCGGGGACACAGGGGCCGGACGCGATACCGTATATACGCAGTAGTAAGGAAGAAGTGAATGACGACTTCGCGCCCTCTGAGGAGTGGAGGGGCGCGGCTTTCGAATACATGGCGTCGCTTGAGGAAAAGAAAAGTGGACTTCTCACATCTGCGCTGTCGAGTTGTGCCGACGATTTCGACGACGTGGAGGAAAGAGTGGAAATGGAAGGTACTCGTGGATCGTTGGAGGGAGGCTAGTACTGTCATACCCGCGTGCGGGGAACCTGGTTCATTAGTATCACCATCATCGCTGTCACCCTCATCATCGTCGTCATCAGCACCATCATCATCATCATCATCATCATCGTCATCAGCGTCGTTGGATAGAGGTAGGCTATAGACATGTTTCGTCTTGCGTGAAGAGGGCGAGAGAGGTACTCCTAGCGAGGGAACAACAAGTGCATATGACAAACAACGTAAATTTTCTGCAACAGATCGTATCCCCGTGGAAGAAGCTGGCATGTGCACGTCTTGGGTTCGGATCAAGGTGCGCGGCTACGAAGCGGAATTGCGAGGCGCGTTTTCCACCCTGACCGACGAAACAAATCGTATCCCCCATGAATGGGGATGGATACGCAGGACGTGGAATAACTTCCTCACCTTCCTACCGCCCGTACTGGTGGCAATCGCCAGTTTGACGGTACTATGAGGAGTGCTTCTAAGACACGGATTTGAGTGGAAACAGAAGAAGAAAAGGAAGAGGTCGCACTACTGGTTTAGCTCCTGTCCGGAATCTGAGATTGGTGGACATTTTTTGTGAATCTGGACCACTCCTTTTTTCGTCGGTTTTCTCTGAAATTCAGGTGTATGGCATGGTGAACGCGTTCGGGCACCCCGGCGCGACGTTCGGTTCGCGACTCTTCGTGATACTTTTTTTCTGGTGTGTCTCATTTGCCCCAATGTCGATCGTGCTGAACCTCGCAGCATTCGAACTCGAAACCTTGACGTGGAAGAAAGTGTCAGTGATGCTGACTCGGCATTGCATTCCTTCCATTTTGATGTCTGTGGTCCTGGTTGAGAGCACAGGACACACGTGGGAACGGCACATGAGCTACGTAGCCACGATGGGTTATCTGTGCTTTCTCTCTGCGCCCTCCTGGGGCATGTTGCATTACTATCTTGGGGATGACCGTGTCTACGAGTGGCGTAACTTGTGTTGCCGATGCGGCCCGCCTCGGCGCGGCCGAAATAATAGCCAGGCAGCCGGGGAAAAACCTCGGTGCTGCTCGCGGCTCCGGGACTCCCTGGGTTTCCTGCGCGTGCGCGCGTACTTGCAAGGGTGCGTGTTGTTCGCAATCACAACGCTAACATTCAACAATGTGATCGGGCGCTATTGGATGTATGATTATCTCGTGCTCAAGGACGACCCCCAACTGCAGAAGTACCGTGCGTTTCTCTTCGGTCTGGTCAAGTGTTTTACTTTCAAGTCGCTGCATCATACCGTCGAGTGGTTTGGGATTCCGTCTTTCAGGCTACACAGCCAGCAAATCTTGCTCGGATGGTGTGGCATGGTTTTCCCGATGATGATGGCACAGTGCAAAACGCCCACCGATGTTGCCATGTTCCTCGTGCAGGACTGGGTCGCCTTCCTACTGCGTGTATTCGCCTGTGTTCCCTTCTTCCACCAGTACAAAATTATCAGGTACGAGCTCGCTTGCTAGTATAATCGCAGTGTGTCGTTATTGCTATACTCATTGCTGCGAACTAGTAGAGTGTGTCGCCGGATGTATCGCAAGGTCGTGTGCATTCAAGAGAATCTTGTTGAATGTTCGGCCACAGTGGGAACGTCAGAAATATGTATCATGTGTTGGAAATGTGATCGGGAAGGTTCTCCATTGAAATGAGAAAATGGTTCCGCAGGCATTTAGTTTATCGATAATTTCCAGGGGATGGCGCGACGAGCAGGCTACTTTGCACGTGAAACCGCCGCATGGTATGCGGAAACGGCTGTGGCACATGTACCTCGTGCTGATGGAGGCACGGATCAACACGGCCGGAGTTTGCATCCTTCTGGGCTTGTACCCCGTTGCTTTCTTTTTGAAGTATGGCATGATGGAGGACCCTGACACGCCGGTTGTGGAGGACAGGCAGCTGGCATTGTTGTTTGATTTTTTCTTTCCCAGGGGCAATCACACCGTTCTCATGTTCCTTGCCCTCCTTGCACAGGAACTTCTGCAAGATGAGCTCATGATGTCAATGTATGTGTACCTGTTTGGTGCGCAATCGATGAATTTTGGCAGGTATATAGGGCATTGGTGGCACTACAACACGATGCGTAGCATGTTGATATGGTACCACTACTCTGCACCGGTGATTGGTTTGAATGTGGCTGGCGTCGGCGTGAGGCTGCAAATTGAGGGGAAACTGGCCTCAGCGAGCCCCTAGTAACAGTAGTAATTGGAACTGGCGGGAGGATCCCCGTTTGGAGTACTCCTATTCGTCACAAATGAGGAGATTCAAGTAGTCCTGGGTCGCGAAAATGAGAGTCTTCCATCGCCAACGTACACTTCCCTCCAGGAGGGTATCCCTCCTCGTTTGGGTCGGAGCAATATTAAAGGTCGCGAAATGTGAACTTTTGTTTTGAAGAAAGCCGGTGGCTGTCGTTTTCTACATTTGCGAACTGTGTTTGTACACGTTGTCAGTCCTCACAAAATTTATTCCCACCACCACCAACCCCAACTCTTTCCTTTATCATGGTGCAGTTCAGGGTCCGACCAAAATATTCCCAGAACACCGGAATATTACCAGAACACCGGAATATTACCAGAACACCGGAAATACAAAATTAATAGAGGGTATAAGTTTAACTAGGTGAATGTTACCTGCCTGACCCATCTATAAACAAGAATTTTTTTTTCAAAACATCAAAACATCGAAACATGTCGGGCCTTTCCGAGCTCCCCCTTTCCGCTGATGAGCTCCGTCTGCAGAGGCAGATAGAGTACTATTTCTCGGAGAAAAACCTCTGGCGGGACGAATGGTTGGTAGAAAAGCTCGGCGGCGGCGACTGCACGGGGTGGATCGACGTGAGTCTGATCGCCTCCTTCAAGCGGGTGCAGCAGATCACGAACGATGCGGATCTGGTCGCCCGGGTCATGCAGGGAAAGTATTTCGCGCAAATGCTGGAGGTGCGGGAGGTGTCTACTAGTACTAGTACTAGTACGAGTACGAGTACTGGTACGGTAGACAAAACATCCACAAATTCCACGGAAGACAAATTGATGGAGGTGCGCCGTCTGCGGCCGCTGGCGGTGAAGCCGGTTTTTTGCGCCGAGTTAGTAGGCTCCTCCGACGATAGTAACGGTATTAACCCGCAGGCCCGTGCCAGTACGTCGTCGATCAACGACCCCGACACGGAGCGCGAGCTGCAGTGCGGTAGCACTACGTCGATGGACAGCACCGCCGGTGTAAACCAGGGGTCTGACTCTTCCAACAACAAGTCCACCGCCTCCAAAATGACCATGGCTCCCGGTTTCCGCCTGGTCCCCAAGACCGGCGTGATCTACGTGATGGACGAGGCCGCGAAGCAGGGGTACTCGGCGGCCACGGCGCACGAGTGGGCCAACCTCGGACAGGGGTCGCCGGAAACCACGAACGTGAAGCACTGGCCCACGAACGTCCGGAACCAAATCCAAAAACTCGTCGCCGAGGGGAAGTTGTCCAGCGAAAACGGACCCGCGGCCTTCGCGGAGATCACGGGCGGGGGTTCTACTACCAATATTACCCCGAATCCTAATAACACCAGTACTAGTAACACATCCTCCGGAGCCGGCGTGATCGAGGTGAACAGCGAGAATTTACATTATGGCAACGTGAATGGCGACCTGGCTCTGCGGAAGGCGGTGGCGAAGTTTTATAATGACATGTACAGGAAGGGGAAATCCTCGTTGTATACGGCGGAAAACGTCGCACTGGTCGGCGGGGGAAGGCTTGCGCTGACGAGGCTGTGCTGCGCCATGGACAGCATCAATTTGGGGCACTTTCTGCCGGACTACACGGCGTACACCGAGCTTCTGTCGAACTGCAAGCACGTAACGCCGATCCCGATCCCGCTCAACCCGGAAAACAACTTCAGAATCACGGTGCCGGAGCTCAAGAGGGAGGTATGTACAAATTTCCCCACTCCCCCGCAGATCGTCGGCAAGGGTCTCTCCGCCCTCCTCCTCTCGAACCCGTGCAACCCACAGACGAAAAAGGGGTAAAAAAGGATTTCCCTTTAATTCCCTTTTTTTGCGACGCTCGGTTCCGGGCTAGCGACACATACAGCACAACGAACGCAATCATCACGAACTAGACCCGGCGGCACAGTGAAAACAATGGGAAAAAAGGGAATGGAATGGAATGGATTCCCTTTTTTAAAAAGGGATTCTACGCCGGGGAAAAAGGGAATGGAATGGAAGGGATCCCTTCCATCCCATTCCATTCCATTGAGCAGCTCTGCTAATAGGATCATTCTACCAAATCCTTCCCCCCAAAACCGTTTTAAACCCCCGCAGATCGTCGGCAAGGGTCTCTCCGCCCTCCTCCTCTCGAACCCGTGCAACCCCACCGGCCAGCTCGTCGAGGGCGAGGAGCTGAAATCCTGGGTAAAACTGGCCAGGGAGACGCAGTGCTCTTTAGTACTCGACGAGATCTACTCGCGTTACGTGTACACGCAGCGCATGGCCCCCTCGGACGCTTCGTGGCGCATGGTCTCCTCCGCGCAGTTCGTCGAGATGGTCGACGAAGACCCGGTGATTATTTTGGACGGACTCACCAAGAACTGGCGCATGCCGGGACTGCGCGTGTGCTGGATCGTCGGGCCGAGATCCGTAATCGACGCCGTGGGCGCGGCGGGCTCGTTTCTGGACGGGGGCCCGAGCCTGCCCACGCAGCGGGCGATTGTGCCGCTGCTGCACGCGCGGTCGGTGGTCGAGCAGACCATCCTGCTGCAGCTGCTGTTCGCGCACAAGCGGGAGTTTCTATTGAAAAAGCTGGCGGAGATGGGCATAGAAGTAGAACACCCGCCGATGGGCACCTTCTACTGCTGGTGCAACATCTCCAATTTACCCGCCCCGCTGAACGAGTGCTGGACTTTCTTCCGCGTCATGTTGGCGGAGGCCAAGGTCATCGTCTGTCCCGGCGTGTTTTTCGACGTAAATCCGGGCCAAAAACGCAGGTTCGCGCAGTACTCGGGGTTCGTGCGCTTGTCGTACGGCCCCAGCTTCAAGGAGGTGAAGCGGGGGCTGGACGCGATGGAGCGGGTCATTTTCAAGTACAGGGAGCTGGCTCAATCGCGGGGGCTCATGCCGTACGGGGGTACTATGTCGTACGGGGGCGGCGGGGCGGGAAGCCCGGCGGAGGCGCACTGCCGATAATAAGTAGCGTGCTCTTTTTGCCGATAGAAGACCCGGAGATGATCCATCGTGCATCACGTCTCCCAAAAAAGCGGAGGCGCGCTTCCGGTGACGTTTCAGTGTGGTTTTGCATTCACCTACGTGGTGTTGGTTCAACAATATCGCAAACAGTACCGGTCTTCGCAAACGTAGGTACTACAATGGATTGATGTTTTGACCCGTGTGCAGACGCGACCAATCCAAGATGTGGTCCGAGGTAAGTGGTAGGCCGTTCTCACCCTTGCAAAGGCGGGGTCTGTGTGACAATCGGTGTAACAATCGGGACTTCGAAATGCATGTTGGTGTTCGTGCATGGTCCAAAACCTGTTGCGATGTCAATTTTTTTTTTCAGATTTTAGGAACGAGAGACCAGCGAGTGGAGAGGGACAGAGAGCGCAGTGAGTGGAGAGGGACAGAGATATGAAAACGCGCAAGCAAAAGCCGAGAAGAAATTCAACGAGAAAAGGAGGAAGCCGAGAAGAAGAAGTTTGCAGCAGAAGGTCGCTAGCGCTAGCAGAGCTCGTCGCCGTTCCGTGTTGTGAATCTGATTTACTAATCAGTATTAAGGCAACTTGTGAAGGCCGGTTTGCTTGTTTTTTTTTTCAAGACTTTTTAAAGACGGTTTTGTCCGTTTCGCAATACTATTTGTACTATCAGTGACGACTTCGCATACTAGTATTCGTACATATCTCCTTGTCCCCATGGCTAGCGACCTCGGTTCGATCCTCGCCGCGGCGCTCGGCACGTTTTTCGCCCTCTTCGCCCTCGTCTTTCTGTGGGCCAAGCTGCTCGGAGGCGTGGACAGTATGGACGGCGGAGCTGACGCGAAGAGGGACGCGTCGGGGCTGGGAATTGTCACGTACGCGAAGAAGCCCAGCCACTCCCTGGCCGCAGACATTCTCGAGTTCCACATGCGCCAGAAAAGCGCCAGGAGCGAGGGGACCAGATGTACTAGCGAAATATGTTCACCGCAGGACTACTTGAAGAAATATGTTCACAGCAGGATTTGAAGATTTGAGAAAGTTCAAATTTGAAGTGCATAAATTTGAAGTTCATAAATACGCCCCCACCACCACCTACTCTTCGATTGTGGTGCCTTAGGGTCCGGCCACTAACCCATTTACAGCCCCCTCCTCTTGCTACCCCGCGGATTGCGACGACCCATTCGATCCGCGGCGGCTTTCCCCCGGCCTTGATGAGGCCGAAAACTGCAACGGAACTTGCAACACGAGCCCTTCTAGTACTAGCCCTTTGGAACCGCCCGCCATTATTAGCCGCAACGTCTCCTCAACAAGCAGCTCCCGCACTTGCAAGTACGATGATGAGATCATTCGTACTAGTGGCGCTACTACTAGTAGGAACAAACGCCCCGGCGACCTAGGGTCGGATTTATCCGAGGTCGTCGTCGCCGTAATAAGCCCTACGAGTCCGCCGCCCGCCATCACCCGCAACGTCTCTTCCAGCAGTTCGTGCCGGAGTTTGCGCACGACCCTGAAGGATTACCTGCTCACCTCCCCCGAAGACTACGCGCGCGCCTTCGAATTGACGTGCAAGTCCAACTACGGAGATCCCGACTTCGTGCGGTCGCCGGGGTTTCGAAAGAAAAGTGTCGAACCCCAAGAAAAGCCACCACCACTCTCCAGTCCCTTCAGTAGTGGGTCGCCGAGCGGGTCGTCGCCGCGGGGGGTAATGTCGCCGCGGGTGTCGCCGTGCCGCGTGTCAAGTGAGACCTCGGGAGGTGATCTTCGTGACGGCGGCGGGGCCCACGCGGAGGGCAGTCCGCCGCCCGGCCACAAAAAACCGCGCAGCGAACCGCGCAGCGTTTTGGGCCTACGCGCTGCAGCGGTGGGAGCCGCGCTCAGGGCATTTTTTAAACGCAAGTGGGGCTATGATGACCCGGCCGACAGTACTGTTGAGATAGTACCCGTTGCCAATAGTAATAAATATTACCCGCCTGTTCCGCAACAGCCGCGAAAAAGCGGAAATTCTTTCTCCGGCCCCTCGCTTGCCCCCGGCTTCTGGTTCTACATCGACGCAGAGTCACGGAAGAAGGGCCCCTTTTCGGGTGAGCAGATGCGGTCGTGCTATGAAAAGCAGAAAATACAGGCAGATACGCCCGTCACGTGCTCGACCTTTGGCGGGGACATCTCCAACAGCAACGCCTACTTCGCGCTCTCCAGCGTGTTTCCGGAACTGCGCACGTGCTTCTGGTACCAGCCGGAGAAGCCCACGGCGTCTGCGGAGGAAACGAGGAAGCTCTTTCCTATCGGAGAGGACGAGTGCGTGGGCTGACCTGGGAGGCGGTGACTCCTTCGATGCGAAGAAAAAGCAAAAAAAATACTCGCAGAAAGGGCTTGGTGAGGGCTGGTTGTACCACGTAGAGTTGTGTAGTTTGCTCCAGCAGCGGTCGAGTGTCCGTACCATAGTTACTATGATTGGTTCGCCTGCCGTCTATAGCGCCCCCACCACACCACTAGTACAATTCAGTGGCACCACAGGGTTCGAACTTTCGCTGCATCTTGTACAGACTGACTTGTCACAGCATGTGCCGACGCGTTGCCGTCAAAGTGCGAAGGTGACGTTAACTCGACCACCGGCGCCGCCATGCGCCATAGATAAGAAGCAATATTGGAACTGTGTGCGTGACCGGTGTTCTCGTTCGCGATCCAAGAGTAGACGGGGAACTAATTCTCGTTCACGATCCAAATCGGTGATTTTCGTGTTTGATTTTCGCAGCAGCGAGCGCCAGCGATGCATCGTATCCTAGTGTGTGCACTCTTTTGCAGATCCCCCCAATTGACGCAAGTGCAACGCAAGTGCATGTCCATATTGGTGTACTATTGCCGTCTCCACCAGCAAGGGGCCCACAGACTATCATCGGCAACGATCATCTTGACCGGGGCATCGTACGGCAGTACGGCAGTGCGCGTACGGAGTCGGGCTAAGTTAGTCCTCCAAAAAAAAAAAAAAAGTTAGTCTTTTTGAGTCGAGCTTAGTCTTCCAATATCAACATAAAATCATGCCCGCCGCGCTCTCCCTTCCCTCGGCAGCGCTGCTGGGGCCCGGCGCCGGTCCTGAATCAGGAGGTGACGCTGCCAGTTTCCGCGCCAAAACGGATCAGGCCCGGCGCGCCCTCGCCGCGTTGAAGCGGGTCTACGACGAGTGCGAGGCCGATTTTCCCGCCCCCCCGGGTCCAGTTCCCCGCGCCGCGCAGCTGCTGCAGACGGCTTCCTGGAATCTGACGCAGCTGCGCGACGGCGCGCACGCCATGCGCGCGCGGATCGAGGGGCTGCGTCGCGAGCTCTTGCAGGAAAAGTCGGGGCCCGCCAGTCTGGTTTGCAGGTACGAGAACGACCAGTACGAGGAGGCGCAGCTTTTGCAGCAGGTGCTGGAGGAGCGCGCTCTCGAGGAGCAAGAACAGAAGGCCGAAGCGGCCTTGAAGCAGCAGGTGGCCATATCATCTTCCCTCTCCCCCTACGAGCGCGTCGGGGTGCCCGAAAACGAGGGCGGAGACTTGATCCCCGAAGTCGACTTTTTGGACAGCAAGGTCGGGCGCGATCTGCAAGCAAAGGGGTTGTCGGTGCCGCCCAAAAAACACCAAGAGAACTCCCAGGAGCAAAATGAAAAATCCCTTTTGTACCGTCTGCACTGGCTGCATTTCGAGCTGCAGGAGCGCAGCCGGCACGACCTGGTACTGCGCAAGATGCGGGAGCGGCGCTCGGCGCTGAACGCGCAGATTCTCGCTTTGAAAAAGCAGGGCGCCGAGAAGTTCCAAGCCGTCGACAGGCTCGAACGCCAGCTCGCGGGGAGCACGCTCTGCGCGTCTCGAAGTTCGGTGGCGGCCGACACACCCGGAGGCGGAGCTCTGACGGGTGCAGTAGTCCCGGGTGGTGTAGTTCCGACACTGGGACCCGGTGGGGGGACTGGGACTACTGTCCCGAATATTAATCCGACACTTACGACGAAAACGAGCCCTGGAAATACTAGTACTGTCGGAACAACCACGACGCGGCCGGCTGCTGCGGCCGGGGCCCCACCGACCACCACAGTGGTTGCAGACTCAGACGCGGCGGCTTTCCCCCGCAGCGGCGAAGGAGTTGCAGACCCCGAGGGACTGATGCTGCCGGCGAAGCTGGGCGCCGTGCTGCGCAAGTTTAGGCAGATCGCGGACGACGGGTACGACGGTGGCGTCAAGGCGGAGCGTCGCGAGCACAGCGCGCGCCACTACATACTGAAAACGCAAAACGTGGGCGGAGGCGCGCATCATCTTCAAGGCAAGGAGAGTGTGCTCGTGCAAGAGGCCGAGGTAATCGTGCAGGTGAGGAGCCGAGAGAGCCGCGGAGACGCCACGGATCCGCCCGTGCGGGTGAGGAGCCGAGAGGGCCGCGGAGACGCCACGGATCGGTCCGTGCAGCTGGCGTTCCGCTCTGCCACGGCAGGCGGGGGGGACCACCATGTGGTGGTGTGGTGCGACGCCGTGTGGAAGTGGTGCCAGCGGGGCGTGTTGGCTTCTGCGAGGGAAAACGACGACGGCGACGACGCATGGGTGCGCGCAGATTGGGTGGACGACCTGCTCGCGGGAAAAATCACAGCGCTGGAGGTCGTGAAAAGCGTGAGGGAGTACAACTTCCCGTAGCGCAGCTGCGAAGAGAGTTATTCTCGCGAAGCATGGTCCTCAGAGAGTTGTTATTATGCGCTCCGTTTCCCGCGATGTTGCAGAGTACATTGTGCCTCGTAATAATATTGCCGCACCGTCCTAATATTGCCGCAGTGGAGGGATGATCGCATCGGCGCGGTTTTCTACCGTATTACCGCCCCGCACGATTCACGTGGAAGGCTGTACCCCCATCGCATGTGGAAGGTCATTATGGTATCCCCATCGCATCTGAAAGTCTGAGATGAAAGCAGAGGTTCGCGTGTTCCGACTCGAGACGAGGCCTGCGAGGTTGCTGCGAGAGATTAACGAGGACAGAGGGGAGGAGGAACAGCAGTGAGAGTCGGAGGATGAGGGAGACCACATAGAACTGTACGAGATGAACGTAGAACAGTCGGAGGATGAGGGCTGACTGTACGAGATGAAACTGCGCCGGCAGGAGGCGTCGGCCGATGAGTGGCATTGTCTTGTGGCTTAATTTTTGAGTGAAACATTGTAGCTTCGTCGTCTCTCGGACTCTCTCCCAATCCATCAGCAGGTGTTTTTTAAGACCGCCTGTGAGCTGAGTTTTGCCCTAGAGAGTAGTTCTGCCTATCGAAGTAACAAGTTGCCCTAGAAAGTAGCGTCCGATCCGAAATTAGCAAATAATTACTAGCAACGATGCGCCCGTCCGCCACCTCGTCCGGTACGTTCCGTCGTGCCGCTAGCGTGCCTTCGTTGGATGCGAAGAAACCGGACCCTCCGAATCTGCGAAGAAACCTTCGCGAAGACCGCCGCGAAGCGCGTCACCTTCGTGACTTCCGGTCTCAGATCAACTGCGGCTTCAGCTGGGTGGAGAAACGGCGCGGCAGTGCGAGCACTCTCCGCAGTGCGGAGAAGCAGTGTGCGGAGAAGCGCACTGCGGAGAAGCGCAGTTTTGGGGGGAGAAGTTCTTCCGCGCTAGAATCTCATCATGCCAGCACTGGGAGTCTTGCTCTCGGCGTGCGCTCCACGGCCACCGCGGAAGCACGGCGGCGCCTGGCGGCCGCAGCGCGCGACCGGGACAGGAAGCAACTAGAGCTGGAAAAATCGCGGCTCAGGGTGCGTGCAACTTCTTCTTCTTGTGGCAACAGCAGGCGCAGCAGTAGCGCACTACCAGAGCCACCAGACCCAGGAGAGCCGCTGCCGCTCTGCGACGCTGCTGCTGACGCTGATGCTGACGCCTCGGCACTAGTACCAGCGCCGCTGGCTCTGCCGCTCTGCGACACCGCAAAAAATGCGGATTTGCTCGGTGAATTTATGGACGACGACGCCCTGGGCGAGGCCTGCTGCAGCGCGGACCTGCGGTCCGACCTGCGGGATCCGTCACATAGTAGTACTGGTGGGACGCCCACTTGCCGAAAATTCCCGCGATCCCCCGGTTCCCGCGGCACGCCGGCGTCGTCGGTTTCGCCCGCCCACCGCCGCCTGCGCGCTGTGACCGCCAGCGGAGCAAACGGCATGGAGTGCCTTCTGTCCTGCGCGGAGTTCGCGGGGTCCAGCCCCAGCGGGGGCATTCACATAAAAAAACAACAAAGCACCTGCTTCTCGGCGGAGACCTTGATTTCCCGCGGAGATGGTCATGCCGGCGTCTCTCCGGGGGAAAAACCTTGCGGCGCTTCCCGGCAGGGCAGGCTCCGCCTCCTGCAGCAGCGTCTGACGGTTTCCGAGCAGCAAATCGCCGCAGATTACTGGATCGCGCGGATCGCGGAACTGGGGGTAAGAGTGGAGCGGCTGCCCGCGAACCTGCAGCAGCACTACTTCACGAGCGCCTACGCGGGCATCGACTACGAGGCTTTGTTCGCAGATCTGAAACGACAGAGGGTGCTGGCGAAAAGGCGCGCGGCGATGCGTTTCGACGAGTCGGAGATGATCGGCGTGGCAGTGGCGTGCGAGAAAGTGAAGGAGCGGTTCCCGTTCGCGGATATCTTCCGGTGCGAGGCGGTCTTCTGGGAGGAGGAGGTGGAGTCCGTCTTCGAAAATAGGGGCGCGCTCAAGTGCGCGCGCGGCTGTGTGGGGAGGTTCGGACTCAGGGATATTAGTAATAGTACTTCCGCCGCGGCCGCGGGTCCCAGCATTTATTCCGCGTCGTCCGGGGGAGGCCCCATTTCCGCGTCCGCGAATGGTGGGACCCAGGCGTCGTCGTCCTCGGGCGCGAATGGCGGCCGCAAAAAGGGGCTGATCTACCGCGAGAAGGATGAAACCAGCAAGGATGAAACCAGCGAAACGGGAGAAGAAACTGGAGGAGATCCAGGAGAAAGAGCAAAAGAAACAGCAAAAGAAACGGAGGAACAAGAGGATTCCGACAATCTGGTGGAACTGTTTCTCTCGTCTTTTGACGGCGAGGTCCAGCTCTCGTTGGACATTCCCCAATTTGCTGCTTCTAAATTTTCGGCGCTCCAATCCTCGAAGAACAACCGCCGCTTCGGCTCCAAGTCGGGCTACGTGTTCCCGCTCACACTCAGCCTCACGTTGTTTCAGGAGAACGGGGGCTGGGATATTGAAAGATCCACCCTGCGCGAGCACTTCGCTTTGTTTCGAGACAGCAGCAAGATGTGCAACGCCGCGGCGCCGCTGCTGCACGCAAAAGTGCAGGAGGAGGCCGTCGAGTCGGAGGCAGGAGTTGACGCTGCCCGGCGGCTGCAGACGTGGCGGGAGGAAGTGAAGCGCCGCGGGGGCCGCTTCCCCTTTCTCATCGTGGTTGCCGACACCATCGAGGAAACAAGTCTGGTGAGGAAGGAGTGGGGGCGATGAGTACTAACAAGTTACAACAATCATCCATCCATTCTCCGTAGCAGGCTTTGGGATAGTAGTATTAAGGAGTAGTGTATTGATACTACAACTCTCCCACTTCGCTCCATCGCTGGATCCGTCGTCGAAAGGTTTTCTTCGAGGTCATGATCGAATCATTGATTGTTGCAAGTATGTCCAGATCTGCTTTTCCAGCATTTGGAATGGAGATCTCCTTCTTGGGAGGAGGGTAGATTGGAGTTTCGCCGGTTCAAGTTGTCAACAGCCACTGTACAGCGAAGATTGGTGGGCGAGTTTGGCGCGTGTTCTGTCCCGTCAGAAATTCGAGAAAAAAAAATCGCTGTACTGTCTCGAGAAATCGTTCCGCGAATGCAAATATCATGAGTTCTGGAAGGCCCCTAGCATGATGGGTGCCATCGCGGCATCCCGGCAACTCGGCAAATTTGACTAGGTTTTCAATTTTGGTTTTTTCGACACTGACTGGAATTGCCCGCATCCATGTGAATTCATTCTTGGCGTGCAGTCCAGCTGTGCCTTAATATCGTGCCTTAAAAGTTAATACCGTGCAATTGGATTCCGATTACTAGAGTTGTTCGATCGCAGATAATTGAAGACAATCGAACGACCCCTCGGAACGGATTTTGTGGACATTTTCCAGTTTTCCTCTGCTACGGTCGAGCGGAGCCCCTCGTGAACTTCCTAAACTCAACGTACAAATTTGAGAAATCTGAAAGTGCATCACGATTCTGTACTGCGAAATTCAGACTGCCATAATTAAAGTGTCGAATTATTAACATCAAAATCCGAGCGCCTTGTAGTTTTTCCTTTGGTATGAATCTGGTTGATCTTACTTGATCCTACCCGGCATAGTACCATCTCCGACGCTTCGGTAATACTAATATCTCGGACCTTCTCTTCTGCGCCGTTTTTATTAACGTGAGTCATACTACAATTACTAGTATGCAGGGGTTGTCTCTTAATAATACCGGGGTACTAACGTTTTCCGGTTTGCCTCGCTAGTTCTATTATCGGAGATGGAATCGGTGGAAATGGGGCCCCCGCATATTAATTGATTCCTCTCTCCTCCTATGATACGGATTTGAACAGAAAGAGTATTTGTTTAGCCCTGCTGCCATGAGCGGGCCCATCTCCCCCCTGGGGCCCCCCGACCGCACCACTCTTCCTGGCGGCCACTCCGACCTCGAAAAGTTACTGCAGCTGGTGCGGGACATCAGTTGCATGTCGGAGCTGGACCGCTACAAACCGGACAACCTGCGCGCGTTTCACCTGCGCCAGAAGTGCATCGACACCTCCAAATTACACGACCCGGACGGCAAAGACGCTGTGAGAAACGCGGTGGGCACGGACGGTGTGGCCTTGCTGCAGAAAATGAACAAGGCCTGGCGCCTGCTGGAGGAGAGTACTACTAGTACTGCGGGCGCTGGGAATTTTAGTAATACAAATGCTGCTGGGAATAATTATACGACCTCTGCTGCTGGAAAAACCCCCGTGAGGGCGGTCGAGACGATCGTCGCGGGCGGCGCTGCGGCCTGGGCCGACCCCTCGACCCCCGTGCACGGGGGAACGGTGTCGCCCTCGCCGCGAAACAAGCCCCGGCCGCTGCCGGCCCATGTTTTTTTGTCTAACCCCGGTACGACCCCCGTGCACGGGGGGGGCACGCCGTCGCTCTTCACCGGTCGCGGCACCGGCAGCACGCCCCAGGGTCGCGGCAAGGGTTGGAGTTCCGGCCACAGCGCGGGTGGTGGCGTTGTTGGATCTCTGCATAGAGGGGGCCCATCGAGCCATGTGACGCTGAAGAACAACCCGAATATTAGTCAGACTAGTAGTGCTAGTCGGGGCGGCGGTCCTGGTGTTTCGTCCGGGGTAGCATGGGGCACGAGCCCGACGAACATATTCGGGGGCAACGGTCTGTCGCCACCTACTACGAAAGGCGTACTAGTAAACGCAGGCCAAACGCAGAGCCCGGCGAACGCCAACAGCCCCGGACAGGTGCTTCAGCAGCTGGTGAGCGCGAAGGGCCGCGAGGGCGCGGCGCAGATGCTGCGGCAGCAGCTGCTCACCGCGAAAGGGGGGATGCAAAATAATAGTCCGCGGCCGCCCGCGCAGCAGCTGGCCGCGCAGCAGCTCATGCAGCAGCTCAGGGGAAATTCCGGTCAGAACGTGGGACCCGCTAATAATAATGCAGCTATGCAGGGCCAATTTCCCATGCAGCAGCAGCAGAGGAGTGCGAAAGGGGAGCTGGTGGTGCGTCGGTTGCGGGAGCTCATTCAGCAGAAAGGCAAGGGCGCCTTGGAGAGAATCATCGGAGCGCCTCAACAACCGCTGTGGACAGCTGCCAACAACAATATGAATCCCCAGCAGATGGGCCAGCAGCAGGGCCAACAACAGCATATTATCCAGCAGGGGGGCCACAATGATTTTCAGCAGCAGGGTCAGCATCTCCTCGGCGGAAACACCGGGTTTTCTGCGCAGGGACAGCAACAACAGGGTCAGAGTCTCCAACAAGGCACTAATTTGTTTTTGCAGAGCAGTTACCTTGCCGCGGTGCCGCAGACCTTCCAGGGGCCCAGTACCGCAAATTTGGACCCTCTTGCCGCCCTTGGCCTCGCGGCCCCAACCACGCAGGGCACGAGCCCGACGGGTACTAGCACGTCGACGAGCACGACGAGAGACGCGATGAGCGACTACAACGCGTTGATCGCGAGCTTGGAAGCCGATGCCGCCGCCGCCTCCGCCTCTAATGCTTCTTCTGCCGATTCTGCCGATTCTGCGTGGATTGACAACTTTCTGGGAGTTGGTGGGAGCTCATCTTCGGCTCAACAACTTCCAACAGGAACTACAGGAACTGGTTCAACTTCCAATAGTAATAGTAATACCCTTGACGCCAAGGCCATCGACGCGATCCTCGTAGGAGTTGACGCGAGCGGCCCGGGTGTCGCCGCGACTGGTCGCACCCCGGAGCCGGCACAGCCGACACCGACAGCGGCAGTTTTGCCCCAACAGCAAGTTCCGCTTAGCTCGCCGGCCGCGTCTCCGCGGAACTTGTTGTCGCACCGCAGCGTCACAACAAAGGGCACCTTTGGCACCACTGATTACTCCGTGTTCCAGCCGCAGGCCTCCCCGCAGGCCTCGCCGCGGAACGGCGGTTTGGTGAGTGTGATGCAGGCCGTGCAGCAGAACGCGACCACGGCCGCTGTTTCTGCCGCCGCCCAGGCGGCGGAAACGCTCGCGCGCGCGCGCGAGCTGCAGCGGCAGGGCGAAATCGAGCTGCAGCGGATCAAGGGCGGAGGCGCTGCTGGCGGGGGCATACTAGCTCCCAGCAAAATTTTCGGCGGCATAGCCGGCGTGAGCCCCACGGGCATAACCAGCAAATTCGTGTCAGACACCAGTACCAGTACTAGCAGCACAAGCGTTAATACTACTGCGTCGAGTACTAGTAGTACCCGGAGCCCCCCCGTGCCCACCCAGTCGACGTTCCAACAAGCCTGCACAGCCGTGCGGCAGGAGGTGGAGGCCGCGAAAGCGGCCGGTGGGCACGAGCCGCTCCCCTCACCAAGAACAGCAGCGGTTCCGCCGACGCAGCCCAAAAAATCGGCACCGTTCCTGGTGGTGGGTTTACCCAAAGTTTCGCAGCAAGACAGTAGTGCTGCGGGGGGTTTACTAGTAAACCCGCAGCACGGCGGGAGATTAATAATAAACGCCAAGCCAATGCTGCCGCCAAACCTGCTCGAGCTGACACAGGAGAGCAAGGAAGAGAAAAAAGTTCCGCTTGATAGTACCAGTACTAAGAAGGACGCGGCCGCGGAGGACCCCTTCGCGTTATTCCGCTTGCGGTCGCAGGAGACGTACGCCACCAAGGCGAAGGCGCACCAGGAGGCGGTTTTACACAAAAAACACGAAGACCGGGAAAAGGAGCGCGAGGCCCGCGAAGCCCGGGAAAAGGAGCGCGGCTGGCAAGCTGGAGAGCCGATCTTCGTGAAAGACGCAAACGCGGAGGCCGAAATCGCGCGCCGCAAACGCGAGAAAGAAGTGAAGGACAGCGAAGCGCGGGCACGGGCAGCGGCAGAAGAGGCAGCGGCAGACTCTGCAGCAGCACCGGTGGTTGATGAGCCGGCAGTCGTACTAATGGGACCGGAGCTACCTGCCGGCCCGACTGGAGCCCTAGTAGTAATGGGGCCGGAGCCGGCGCCTGCGGTTGGGATGGGGCCGGAGCCGGCGCCTGCGGTTGGAGGAATGGGGCCGGAGCCGGCGCCCGCACCGAATCCTTCTTTTGACGATACTGTACTAGCTGCGAAGCCCCCAGCCGGCGCCACCAACAACAGCCACGGACTCGTCGGCACTGCCGCACAAAGAGCCGAGGAGCAGTACAACCCAGCGGCTGCGCCTGGGGCTGTGCCTGCGCAGAACGGTGGTGTCTCGCAAATCCCCGTTCCCGCAGGTCCAAGCGACGCGCCAGGCATTGTCTCAGAAGAAATGCAACCGCAGCCTGCGCCGCAGCCTGCGGTTGAGTCCTCCACCCCAGCTACTGTCTTGGCTGATGATTTGAAGCAGCACGCCTTGGACTCGCAGCAGCACGCTTCGCAGCAGCACGCTGCGTGGGAAGACACTGCTGCGCCGGCCCAGGGGCCGCACGCCGCGGCGGCGGCGCACCACTGGGGCCACCATCCCGATCCATCATCCTACGCCCACTGGGGCCACCACGACGACGGCTGGGGCGGGCCGCCCCACCACAGCACTCACCACCAAGCAGAATATCAAGCAGAATATCATCCTTGGGGGCCTGAGCAGCACGGCGCGGCGCACGGCTCGGCGGCGCACGTAAATCATCAAAAAAAGACGCGTCCGCAGCTGGTTCACGACGACGCCCCGGGCTCCGGTACCGGGCAGTCGGGCCCGGACGGTAAGACGCGGGGACAAGGAAACGTCGCGACTTGGTTCGGACGCGCGTACCCGAAGCACACGCAGCAGTACTGGGATTGCCTCACGCAGAAGTATGTGCCCTGCTTGTCCGACGGCTCGCCCGCGCCGGGATACGGCGGCATTGGCGACCAGTCGTTGCAGTCCCTCGCGGCGCACTATGGCATGCAGCCCTGGCAAGCGCAGGGCGCCGCGCACACCGGGTACAACCCCTACTTCGGGAGTACTGGGGAGGCGACTCGCTGGGAGGCGACGAGCCGGAGCCGCGTTGGAAGCTGTTCGAGCAGCAGTTCGGCGAGTTCGGCGAGTGGAACGGGGGGGGAATCGCTCAATGTACCGTTTACTACTAGCAAGGATCGCAGCAAGGCCGGAACCAAGGCCGGAACCTCCAAGGCGAAAAAGGCACTGGACAAAAAGAAGGACAAAAAGAAGGACAGAGTCGACAGACGCAAGGACAGAAAGGATACTAGGCACAAGGACAAAAAGGATAGGCACAAGGATAGACAAAAGGACCGGAAGGAAAAGAAGCGGAAGAGAGGCGGGAGAAAACGCCGACGGAGCGACTCGTCTGTATCGTCCGTCTCGTCCAATTCGTCCTCTAAAAGTAGCGAGGTCTCGCGCGGCGGGTCCGACAATGAAGCGAGCGTTTCGCGATCGTCGTCGCGAAGCAGCGTGAGCAGCGTGGGTAGCAGGAGGAGCCGGACTAGTAGCGCATCCGCCGCCTCCGGCAGAGCCTCCGCCTCTGCCGCATCCCGCAGCCGTAGCAGGCACAGGCGGAAGCGCGGTCAACAGAAAAACGGCCAGGCTAGTGGTAAGGCTAGTAGTAAGGAAGCTGCGGAGCCGGCACTGCACGATTCTGTGGAGAAGGAGCCCGAAGCGGAGAAGGAGGAGACTGGGAAAACGACGCGGGAAGAAAAGGAAAAGGAAAAGGAAAGCGACAAAGACAGAGCCGCAACGAAAGAAGACAAAAAAGCCCCGATCTACAAAAAAGACGATTTAGACGAGTCCCCGGATCTGCAAGAAGACGCCGAAGAAGCCTCTTCGAAGGCGACGGCGGCGAAAAAAGAGGTCGATGGCGAGAAGATTTCCACGGTTACTAGTATGAGTGCCGGACAGGATGTGTCGTCCGGACGTAGTGCCGGACAGGATGCGTCGACAAAAGAAGAGGAAAGCGTGAAGGGGGCAACGCCGGCGAAGGCGATGGAGGAGCTCCCTACTAAAGTTTCCGATTCTAGCGACGACGACCTTTCCTCTAGCGACGAAGATTCCTCGGTATCCTCGGTATCCTCCGACTCTGACAAGCAAGGCGCTTCCGCCTCCGCGTCGGCATCCGAGAATCAGACATCCGAGAAGAACCAGGCAAGGAACAGCCGAGAAATTTCTGGCAAGCTGATCTCTTTCGGGTTCAAAAAGACGCAAAGGGCGGAGAAAAGCGGGCCCCTCGTTGGGAAGCGCAAGAGCAGCGGTAAGAAGCGCAAGAGCAGCGGGAAGCGCAAGAGCAGCGGGAAACGGAAGGAAAAAAGTACCCCCGTCAGTAGTACTAGTGCAGCGGAAGGAAAAGCCGCCAGTCCGTATAAGCTGAAGAAGGAGAAGCTGGAAAAGCTGCAGAAAAGTCTAGATCGCGCCAAACGGGACCTCAAGCAGCGCAGCAGCAAACACCGCGAAGGCCGCGAAGGCCGCGAAGACCGGGCACGCGGCGAAAGCCGTGGTGAGGCTCGCGACCGCTCCCGCTCCCGCCGCGATCGCAGCGACGGATATAGAGACCGCGACCGCGGAGGAGACCGCGATCGGGAAGGAGACCGTACCCGCGGCGGAGGAGACCGGGATCCTGGTGGTTCCCGCGAATCGCGGGGGGTTTCCGGCCCTGCGACACGTATTAAGAGGGGGAGGAACAATAGTCGCGACAATTTTGGGGGAAATGGTCCGAAGGCGAAACGGGGGCGGTTCGAGGACAAAAAGGAGCGAAGGCTTCCACTGCCCGAGCGAAACTCCGATTTCGTGCGAGACATCCTGTCCTCGTTGCACGGCGAAGTTGCTAAAAGTAAGTCCGATAAAAACCCCGCCAGCAGCAGCAGCACTGCTGCTGCTGCTGCCAATAAGGATAATAGTACGGACAAAAGGGCCAACAACACGGAAATTTCTGCTGACAAAAGGCGGGACAGTGCTACTAGTACCAGAAGCGCCGCCAGGAGCGCTGCTACTAGTCGCAATAGTAGCAAGAGTCATGCTGGTGGTGGGACTACAAAAGCCGAGGAGCAGGCTTCCAGACAGCAGCGCGCCGTAATTCCGTGGGTTCCCTCGGACAAAACGGAGAGCGGCCTGGGGCGTACGGACGCTGCGCCGGGCGTACGGACGCTGCGCCTTTCCAGCAGTCCTTCTCGACAGGGTCCCCTACAGACGCCTGCTCCGAAGGAGGAAACCGTTGCTCCGCAAGAAGCCGCTCGGCAAGAACCCGTGGAGGACGAAGATGAGGAGGAGGACGACGATGCTATCTTCGATTTTATCTGAGGCGGGGTCCCCGTCGGGGGCAGGAAAGCAAAAATCCTATTCCGAATACTATTCGTCAGTATGCGAAGATCACCGGAAAAAAATGCGGGAAGAGTCTGTATGTAGTAATAGTAGTATTGCAGGTGTACGGAAGAGCAGACCGAAAAAGGGTTGCGCGTGAGACTCATCGACGGAGACCGACAGGAAAACTTCGAATTGTGGGGGTGTTCTTTCTCGTTCAATTCACCGTACGGGGTGTTGATGACCTGTGCTGGTCACCGTGGAACCGAGAAATCAATTTTAATTTTTGGAGCGGAAATTGCGATCTAAACAACAAAATCGTCCTAATCGCAATCTATCATCCCATTTCTGATGAGGTGTCTTCCTCAGACGATAGGTGCACCGCGACTGGTCTCTTCGAAACCGACGACTGGTATGCAAACTTTCTTTGTGCGCACGTACAAATGGTCTATCGTTTCCTCGAATCCGCGCGTCAGGGACGTCTCATCCTGGTCTTGCGAAACGATGTGCTTGTGTCGGTGTACTATGCTGAATATGTGACGTGATTGGTGTGTCCTCACTCCTCCAGTGCATGCCATCTCGGATATTCCAATTTCCAGGTCACGTCGAGAGGACAGCGACCGTGCTTCCTCTTTTCACTAGCAATTCTTTTACCAATCTGTCTTGAGTTTTCACAAGTTACTCGATACTCATCTAGATTCTAAACATTTTTTTGCATTGTGACGCAAGACTTGAGTTCGTTCACAAGTAGTTTCCGGATTCTCGTTTTGTCACCGTATCATAGGGTTCTTATACCGCAACTCGAGAAAGAAGTAAATAACCTGGTCGGCTAAAAAAATGTCGTTTGCGTTCGCACTTCTTTCGGCGGCTGCCGCAGTCCATGGCATGACGCCGGGCCCGGTGCAGAATGTGATGTACCACCCCGATCCCAACGGGAGTACCGTCTTTGACCCCTGGGGCCCCTGGCTGGAAGGCCAGGACAGTAGTAGCCTTACTACTAGGCCCACCACGGGTACTAGTGTGGATGCACACTACGACAGTACTAGGGTACACAACGACAGGACTACTAGTACTAAGGTACAGGACAGCAGCAAGGCACACAGCGACGCTGAAAAGCCGGACGCTGCGGAGAAACGGCAGCAAGACTCAGAGGACGTTGCGCGCAGGCTGAAGAACAGCTTTGCTAGCAGGGGTCCGACCTACGGCCCGAGCTACCATGAAATCTCTGATCCGCGCTTGCAGCACTATCCTCCCGACTTGCAGGCCGTTCAGACTGACTTGTACCATCGGGAGCACCAGCAGCGCGAGCAAGTGAACGATCACATGATTGACTCGCACATGAACGCTCTGTCCAGGCAACAATGGGAGGAGGCCGCAGCGGCCGCAAGCGCGAAAGCCCGGGAGCACGCCGAAGCGTGTGAGTTATACACACGGATCGCCGCCGCTAAAACTGCGAATCCTGATGTCGCACACACCATGCTGGAGGTGTCTTTGCTGAGGACGCTGCCACCCGCGCTGCCACCCGCGCTGCCACCCGCAGCGGCGCCTCACACCGCGCCGCCTCACACTGCGCCGACCCTGCAGCTCAGTCCGCTACTCGCTGGTGTACCAGCGCATCCTCCACCTGGACTCGCAGGCGGGCCTTCTGTCCCGCCGCAGGATGGCTGGCAGCACGCGGCCCCAGTGACGGCGGTGGAGCGGGTCCCGGTTTTCCGAGGCAACCAGGTTTTCCACGGCCACGCCGCACCGCTGGGTTTAGGACTGCCGGGAACGTTGCCGGGAGCGCCGCCGCAGAGCCCGGGAGGACTGCTACCGGGTCCCCCGTTCCCAGGACAGCCGGGTGCAGCGCCGACGCCCGGTGCCAGTCCGGGTCCAGTCGGGTTCTTCGGTCCGCCCGCCGGTCCTGCCGCTCCGAGAGGCGCGCCGGGTCTCGCGCAGCCTGTGAACCATGTGAATTCAGTCGTCGGTCCAAGCCCTGCTCTGCTTCCCGCGCAGAAGCTTGGGATCCTCCTTCCCACGCCGGAAGTTCCCCCACAGGAGTTTCCCCCGCAGCAGCAGCAGCAGGTCTTTCCGCAGCAGCAGCAGCACTTTCCCGCACAGCAGCAGCAGCACTTTTCCGCGCAGCAGCAGCATCACTTTCCCGCGCACCAGCAGCACTTTCCCGCGCACCAGCAGGTTCCCCCGCACCAGCATGAAATTTCGGCTCCCATGCAGAGCCTGTCTTTTGGCGCGAAAAGGAGCCTCGTTTCACTGATTTCGCCGTGCAACGGGTCGCAGAAGATCGATGAAAAGTTGGCGTATCTTCTATATAGCGCCTTAGACCTGCAAAGAAGCGCGCGCGAAGGTGGTGGCACTGGCAGGAAGCTGGTTGTTCTGCACAGTTCCGCGCCCGGCGCGTACGAGGGGGCGTTGCAGTTGCTCGCGGGCGTGCTGCCGGTCTTCGCGGAGGCAAGTCTGCGTAAAGCCCGCACGGAGAGCCCGGGGGGCTTCGCACAGCTGGGCGCACAGCTGGGTGCCGACCACTACCATGCTGGTGCCAATAGCAATGCTAACAATGCTAACAATGCCAGTACTAACCCCACCCAGACTCTCGCAGAAGTCGCCGAAGTCATCGAGACGGTTTTGCTGAAGCGGCTGGACCTGGAGCTCGAAAAGAACACCAGACAGCCGATCGCGAACGCGCTGTTGAACGCAGCTATCAAGAAGACTGGTGCCACCGGCCTCAGCGACACTGCCAGCCTGATCAGCGAACTAAGCGCGGACTCGGGATCCTCGAAGGGGCAGGGGCAGAGAGCCGATACTACTAGCAGAGGACAGAGAGCCGGAGGGACTGCTGTGAAGGGGCCCAAGAAGGGGCCCAAAAGCGAAACACTATTGAGTCCGATGATGAGCCCGAGCCCGACTGGATTGATCCAGGAAATTTTCGCGGATTCCATTTCCGTGTCCTCTCGCGGCGACGCGGCCTTGTCCTCTCAGCAGACGAAGGACCTCAAGGAGAAGGCCGCGGCGCAGGCGAAAGTGGTGGAACAGCGAATTCGCAACCGTATTTTGCTGGATCTCCGCGAACGGCTGCGGTGGCACCAGGACCACATTCTCAAGACGGTCTCTGCGGATGTTTTTTCTCCCACGATCGAGAACGCCGTCCTGGAGCGTGTCGCCAACGTCGCCGCGGACTCGGAGCTGCGACACTCGGGGGGCCTTGTACAAGAGCGATTCACACGCGCGCGGGCCGAGCTCATAGAGATGGTGGCGGATCATTACCTGGGTGCTTGTCCGGGTCTTCCCCAGGCTTTTCCCCAGAAGACTCTTCACCTGGCCGGAAGAGTTCCCCAGAAGGGTGACAAACGTACGCCGTGGCCTTCCGAGGACTTGCGGGCGGCCGCGGTCCAGGTGGGCGCGGAGGACGAAATTGGGAATGAGATTTCTATGGGGTATCATTCTAAGGGGCATAATAATTTTAACGATCCTCTTCAAGTTGCCAGACAAAATGCCAGACAAAATTTCCTCCTCACTCTGGATACCGTCAAGGCGACGTGCCGCGTGCAGAGCCATCTGGACCGTTTGCGGACAATAGCCGCGGAACTGCTGAAAAAGAGTTTTTACGTATCGCAAACGAGACAACATGGTACGTACGCGCACTTTACGCGCGTGCTGGCTGCCAAGGAGGTCTCTGCCGCCGTTGCCAGTCTGGTCGGCTTGCCGTCGGGCTCGCACGACCTCGCCGAGGTGTTGCGCACGCATCGCCAAGTCATTATGCAAGGGTTACAACTCGCGATGCGCGTGCAAGCCCCGCCGTCCCAGAGTCCGGACTCGCGGAAATTTGATCCGACCGCCTTCGCAGATGCGCGCTTCAGCACGTTTGCGGAGTACTTCAACGCGAACGTGCAGGCGGCCGTCCAGGAAGAGTTGCAACAAACCGCGGTGGGGGAGCAGCGGCGGGCGGCGGAAGAGGAGAGAAAAGGGCAGGAGGAGCGGCGCCGTGAGGCGGAGGCGCTGGCGAATAGGGAGCGCGCGGATGCGATGCAGGCGCACCTGAACTGGGTGCGGGCTACTAACGAGCAGCGGGCTGCTAACGAGCAGCGCCAGGCAGAGGAGGCTGCGGAGGCGCAGCGGCGAGCCGAGGCGGCCGAGGCGAGGCGCCGCCAGGCAGCAGGAGAGCGGCAGCGGGCGGAATGGGAGAACCTTCACCGGATTCAAGAGTTTGAGCAGCGCATGCGGGCAGAGCGGGAAGCCCGGGATCGGGTGAACCTCGCGGCAGAAAAAAAGCAGGACGATCCGAATCCGAATCCGAATCCGCTGTTTTCGCCCAAAGAGCTACTGCGCTACCGGGCCTCGGTACTGCAAGAGGAGGCGGAGACTTTTGGGTCCCACAAGGGGGCCCCATCTACTAGGGCAGATCAGTCGGCCACAACATCGGCCACAACAGTCCTGCCCAAGGCCGTGAGGCAGCCCCTGACGGACGAGGAGCGCAGAGCGAGACAGCAAGCGTTCGTCGCGGAGCACATGAGGGCGCAGGAGACGAAGGAGGCAGCACAGCGGCTGGAGCACGCGGTGACTGAGGAGACCACGCGGTATTTCGCAGATCCCGAGAACTTGTTGCCGCTCGGCCTCGTCGATGAGAATAATATACCGAATTAGTACTAGGGAGAACAGTCACAGACGAAGTCTCAACTAGACAAGAC
>JACKZZ010006046.1_pt1 | contig 25024 bp, 20 predicted proteins | sample 8027871 | NCBI WGS metagenome assembly JACKZZ01 (sample SAMN15724774, study PRJNA655200) | protist metagenome | isolation source: fluorescence activated cell sorting (FACS) single amplified genomes of... | place: USA: West Boothbay Harbor, Gulf of Maine | collected 2000-07-19 | reverse complement strand
CGAACCACGCCATCCTACAACTGTTTAGAACTAACGGGAAAGAAGCGATCACGGAGAAGGACACTCCTCCCCAAGCACTTAATAAAGGGTATTCGGAACCACCGACTCTGTCAGAAGTTCTGACAATAGAAGAGGCATCTAAGAGAACGTTACTGGAGAGGAAACCACCGAACCTGTAGTATCCCGCTAAGGAGACGGCGATGAAGATGACGATGACGATAGTGAAAGCCGTGGCCCCTATACAGAAGAACTTGCCGGGGGTGCGGTGCTCGGGAGAGAGCTCGGCGTACCTGGAGGGGGGATCGATGATAGTTACAGTACAATGCTGATTTAGTTTCTGATCGTTTAGAATAATTTCATGCTCACGATTCAAAATTTGTCACCAAGTTTCTACGACAGTCTTCCTGATTATCATTCTATCTTAGTACCGCTGATCAATTCAAACCCAAAACATAGAACTCACCACTTCGGCGCGTTATAGTGGCACGCATACGCGCTACTATACAAAGCAATTATGTTAATCACCCCCAGCATCGTCGCATCCCCGCCATTTTTAGCCGCTGCCTCACTGTCCCTATAGGTAGCCGACTGCGCCGCATAAGCCCCCATCTTGCTCTTTATCACCCCCTCCAGCTGCACATCCCGCGTCAACAGCGTCTCCCCCACGCTGTTGTCCCCAAAAGTCTGCTCCGCCCCGAGATCCATTAGTAGGTTGTATTGTTTCTCTCCATCTTTGAGGTCATAGTCCGTAAACAGCGGGTTTGTCGTCACGTCCCCCTTCTTCATCGTGATGTTCGGCTTGCCGTCGTCGTACCAATTGAAGTTGTACTTGTACTGGGTAATAGCCCTTTCCATCAAGTAATCTCCAAAGAAACCGTTAGCGATAGCGTCGTAGAAGATGACGCAGAGGGCTAGGGCGGTAAACAACATACCCACGATTGAGGGTATTGCTAGGAAAGAGAGGTCCTTTGGGAGGGAGAGGAGATAGATGCCGGACATTACCTGGGAGAATTTTAGATGAAAGGAGTAGCCAAAAAAGTTGTATTTGTACTGGGTGATGGCGCGCTCCATTTAACAGATAGTCCCCGAAAAATCCATTAGCAAAGGCGTCATAAAATAATTATATAACACAGAGAGCTAAATACAAGTCTATAAATCAGTGAAGAGCATCCCAACTATGCTAGGGATGGCGAGGAAGGACAGGTCCTTTGGAAGGGAGAGCATGTAGATGCCGGACATTACCTGGAGAAAAAAGTATTTTTCAATTTTTTTTTGGAGGGATTTGCTAGGAAAGAGGGGTCTTTTGGGAGGGAGAGCATGTAGATGCCGGACATGACCTGGGAGGATTATTTTTGGATTTGGGTCAACCAAGTCAGGTGTGCTGGGTGTAAGTTTTTCCTGTTATCATTGTTGGGGATTCAATCTGTTGATATTACATCCGAGAGTAGGCTCCAGCCGGATTCACAACAACTCTAGTACTGCCTCAGCGGGATGTCGGTGTGCACTCACGAGCAGATGCTTGCAATGAGATCAGAACTTCTCACGCGAGTATCATCGGACCGAAACTTCGGTAACAACTGTGCCGTGAAAATTATAAGTAGAACAATATGGGCCGAGATCTATACGCCAAGACTGTTGGATCATCACCAATGACCACAGCGAATAGGTTCCAGAACATCGTGAATTTAGACTGGTCCCACGGGCTGGAAGAGCTGATATACAAGAATCAGACAATTGCTGGTACCGCTTCTACTAATACCGATATCAGAAGTAGGGATCGTCCTCTCGGTGCGGATACCGACTGGAGCTATTTAGAAAATTTGAACGAACCCAAGGTGTTTAACTGACTTTATCGATTTTTCACTGGCGAAATCACGACCAAGCTCAGATCTGGGGTACAATAAGTCACTGAAATATTCACCAAAGGCGGCCAATCAGAACACTGTGAATTACATGAATACATGGACTTCACGTTCCTTACGCACCCAGGTTATTTCCCGTACGTCACAGAGCGACCGACAAAGTTTCGATAAATCCGGGATGAAATTCCAGAACCAGGGTACGACCGAGCTTTATTTTAGGGGAAGGATTGGAAAGAATTTTTCGAGGAGTATGAGGATAAGGGACATGATGACCTGCGCCTTGCGCGCCCTCCGAATAACAATTCCAATTTTTTATCTCTAAATTTGCAGGTTCACTTTGTCTGCCGTCTCTTGTGTACATTAATTAACAAGTTTTCGCACCCGAAACTCACAAACCACCAAATTCATCGTCAAAGTTCAAATGAAATTCCAAACTCACCACAACCAAAACCACCCCCTTCCCCATCCCAGCAAAAATAACTCACCACAATCAAGATCGGCGCCTTGCGCATGCCCGTGAAATCGTCAGGAACTCCGCACGCTTCAAACAACTCACCACAACCAAGATCGGTGCCTTCCTCATCCCTGTAAAAATAACTTAAAACAAAACTTACCACAACCAAGATCGGCGCCTTCCGCATGCCGGTAAAGTCGTCAGGAACGCCGCAGGCATCAAATAATTTCCCACAAGTTCGGGAGAACATACTCCCTATAACCACAGCATAGGAAACGGAAGTAATCGTCCCGTTAAACGCAACAGCTAAAGTCGGAATGATCTTCGTCTTCTTCCCCAGCGTGATCTCCCAGACTTGGGAGTAGGTGTTGCATTTTCCTTCGGAGAGAACGCCGATCAGCCAGAAGGAAAGGAGGTTGAAGACCTGGGGAATCATAGTGAGAGTAGGTGTTGCATTTCCCTTCTGAAAGAACGCCAATGAGCCAGAAAGAGAGGAGGTTAAATACCTGAGGGAAAAAAATTATGAGTCTGTTACATGAATTTCACAAGCTAGGCTACCTACAAAGTCTTCCAACAACAATTTTCGATCACTTGTCACAACAACACTCCAAACCATAACCAAACTCACCGCCATCCCCAAAGTGACCACAACCGCCCAAGTCGGCGTCCCGTTGTACCAGGTCTGGGGGAGGGGGAGTAATCCCGCCCCAACAACGTTCTTCACGATAGCGATCACAGTCGGCATTGGGCCGGCGCCGCCACCTCTTTCCACAGGTTCTTTTTTGTCCTTCTCCTCTTCATCCCCATCTTCCCCTTCTCCATCTTTGTTTCCCTCTTTTTTCTCCTTCTTCTTCTTGATTTCTCCCTCTTCCGGAGCCTCGTCAAATGTTCTGGACAAACGCTCGAGGAGGGTGGAGCCGCGGCGCTCCCCGCTCTTGGGATCAGCCTTCGGCCCCTGGGAGCCAAGGCCTTCGTCCACATCTTTTTTCTGAGACTCTCTCTGAGAGCCCTTATTAGACTCTCTGTTGGATTGGTTGGAGCGGTTTGATTTAACCGAAGACCTTTCGTTGGCGTTATTGGACTCCCGCTGGGACTTGTTGGAGCGGTTGGACTTGACGGAGGACCTCTCATTGGCTTCATTCGTCTCGTTGGGGAGGAGGGGCTCCTCGTCGGCGTAGAGAAACTCGTTCTTATTAAAGTTCGACATGATGGCCAGATGTTAAGTTTAACAAAAACTGTGACTATCCAGGCTCTTGCCAGTCTGAGTCACTGAGTTTGTCTGGTAATAACTTGGGAAAATAACTGGTATGGGGAATAACTGGATTCGGAACTAAGTTCCGGTAAGTGTTTTAAAACTGGGTAACTAAAATGAAAAAGTGTTTTGTAAAAATAATTAGTAAAGTCTAAGTTGGGCTAAGACTTTCAAGCAATACTATAGTTTGGAAATGTATGAGGATCAATCTGATAATGATACGGAAGAAAGATCGATGTTGGTGTTTGTTAAAAGTGTTTGTTAACAGACTATAGAGGAAATGTTTCAGATCAAGTAAGTAACTATGATACGGTATAATATTACAACACTAAAAGCTCTAAATGATAGTCAATATTTTGGGGAAATTCAAGATCAAAATAATGTAGAATCCGTGATGGATCGATAATAATATGATGAAAACTAGGGCAAAACTAGGTTCAAAAATGCAAGTCAACTCACCCTGTGTGACTGTAAAAAAGGGCGGGGGAGGAAGATTGAGTGGAAATATTGGATAAATGATGTATGATGGTTCGCTCGAGTGCACGTACAATAATATTCTTGCTAGGTTCGAAAAATCGGATTCTGTTTTGCGTCGGAGTCGACACTCGGAAAAGTATGAAACGTTCTTCTTCGAAACGCAGAGATCGGATACAGTAACCGTTTAAACACAAACGTCTAAAAATCGGATTTGGGTGGTGATATTTCAGAAGACCGGGTGATATCATTATGATTCACTGCTGAACAGGATTCAGTAACCGTATAATAAACGACATGCATAGTACGTACCTACGTCGAACATTCTCTTAAAGAAAATATATTGATAGCTGTCAAAGATTCAGAAAGGCCTAAAGCATGATCAGCATTGCACAACGATTCTGTGCTTAATGGCTTAATCTTGGCATTGTAGCACAAATTAGACGGCTGCAGCCTGTTAAAGCATGACTTCATTTTGTTCACTTTTTTCTGTATGAAATGGGGTATATAGGATGTCTTTTAGACACAGAAACGATCACACATTCGCTGTTCACATCATATGAACGTCGCTTAGATTTAACAATCGGATTTTTAATCGCTCTTGCGGATATTATGTTATACACTTTCAAGCTTCACACGTTATGATTTTTCACAGAGTTACGGATTATCAATCGGAAGTTGTCATTGTTCAGACGTAATTTCTTCAAATAGATACAAGACTGTGACATATTCCCCACCAGCACTACCACCCTGATTCATCACACCCCAACCTCGGTTCTCACACCGTGACCCACCCCACCAAGTTCAACACCCATGAAAAACCAAGTTCAACGAAGTAGCAGTAACTTGAACTGTCAAATTAAACATGGTACCTAATCACATTCACCGCCCACTCCCCAGAATCGAGCTCAACAACCTGTTCTTCGCCGCCTGCGTCGCCGCCTGAAAGACTTGAGCATTGGTTTCTTCAGCACTACCCGCGGCGCCGTTCGGCCCGCCCCCACCTATACCTCCTCCTTCTCCCCCAACAGGATCAACCATTCTAAGTCTCTTCAATATCGTCTTCTCGTCCGTCTCCAAAACGATCCCGTCCTCCACCACCTCATCGAGAACCAAAAGGACTTGATCTAAAGCTTCTAGGATACCTTGTTTGGTTAATGATTGGTTGGTCGCGGACGCCGCCGCTATGGTTGAGGAGAGGGACATATTACCTTCTTGGCAAACCGAGCAGAGGGCGCCGTAGATGCCCTCTAGGAGCTCGCCCATGATGAGTTCGTTTTCATTGAAGGAGCAGACGACGCAGACGAAGACTTCGCCCGAACATTTATAAACAACGAGTTGACTCTCCAACATACAAACCTCGATTTCCGTTGGAGAACCCCTAGCTCTTGGTAGCTTCTTGAGCAACAATTTCTCAAACCTCTTTTGGTCGTTGACGGTTGGGTAGAGGCGCTTTCCTACGGGGCAGTACTTGACGGCGAGGCGGGAGAAGTCCTGGTCTAAAACCAGTAATGCGATTACTTGGGGGGTGGTGGCGGGGATGGACATCTTGTGGGAGTTGTGGGTCTTGATGAAGATGCTGAAGTTCTACTACAGTAGTTTCAATATCTGATTCTGTCACTGTGTCTGGTTCGGCCCGGTCCGGGTTTGGCTTTAAGACTGCCAGACAGTAGAGTGACTGTGACTTGCTGCTTTAGGAAGTTGTTTTTGATTCTGTATCTGGATCTGAGGGAACCTTTGAAGGAAGTTTTGGAAAGTTGTTTATTGAATGTGGTAAATCGGGGTTAGAGTGACTCCTAGTTGGGGACGGATTCTATGAAATCATGTGTTGAGACTGATTATGGGGTTCGTCAATGCGTGCAAATTATATGCTAAAAAACTTAAAGAATGGTACAGACGTGCAGCACAAATATGGCTCTAATATACAACTTCTACAAGACGGCCGCAGCTCACCTGATAGGAAAGAAGGAATTTAGTGTTTTTGTCATTGATGCCCACGCAAAACTCAAAGTCATTTTGAAACTGGCAACCGCTTTGCTCTGATCAGTGATTAGCAACTGTACATTTACATCTTCATATTCATGCAACATGCAAGGTATTTCTTCAAACTGTGGCAATTTTATGCAAATTTGTGATCAGAGTCGAAACAACTCAACATGTGTTTTCAGAGCAGTATCATTGCTTTCGCAAAATCGTAGTGAGTAATTGATGCAAAAAATTATCAAGACGCGAAAAAAAATAGAGAGTCATACAAACAAAAAAACAATGTTGCTTACTGACGCTACAACTTCAAGGATACAACCGAATCTTAGAACACGTCGTGAAAGATCAAATTCTGGGGCTTAGCTTTCCGAAATTTATTGTTCATATTCAAGCTAAATTTCTATACATAAAATTCAAGCTTGGTGGTTTCGCACTTCGAAGCTAGTCTAGATGCTCGGTGCCGGCATAAAATAAAATTTATCACGTGGTCATGGATATGGAAATCTATCACTATGTAAAAATGTCTTTATGTGTTTGACTCAGACTTCTAGCTATGTAATACAGACTATTCAAGTTATCAAGTGTTAGTTCAGGACGATCAGGGAGTCTCAAAAATATCATCGCATTGCCATCAGGGAACGTATAAATTCCCAATCAAGTTGACAGTTGTTTGCACTTACAAAAGAAAATTCCGGATTCTTATACAAGGTTAATACGGTAACTATAAGCATTTCGTCATATTTCGCATTCAAAAGAAAATTCGGTGAACGTCACCGTGATACGGTTTAGTAACAGTCTGTAAACAGGAACTTCAATTTGAATTTACATCAAAACGTAGTCTTTTGTCAGACACGACGTCGTTAACTCTACGACTGAAAACTGGAATCAGAAACCATTTACCACACCTGCTGATTTCCCATGATCGCCAGCTCCGAGATCATCCACGGGAACTCAAGACTCGTTTCGTCCAAATGAGAAAATTCATCTTTGATTTCATTTCCTTCCGCATCAAAACCGGGCTTGGTGCCGTCTGAGCCGGCGGATGTGGTACCACCGGCACCGTCCATGCCCCCGCCCCCAGCTTTTTCGCGTCTCTTCATCTCAGAGTCTTGGTCCCGGGCTTTTCTCAAGAGAGTTTTAAACTCCTCCCTGGTCTCGTCCTCGCAGAGGGGGTGTCTGGGGGAAAAGTTATTTACTAAGTCTTAGATTGTTTTAATTTAACGGTCCGTCGGTGTGGACACGAAGAATGATTTCTTCAATGTTGAAAATGATTCATCGAGTACGCTTTAGGTTTACGACAAGCTCAACTCACCTCGTCAGCGCAATCGCATAATGCACGTTCCTGATATCGTCCACGCTCCCCTCAACCACCTCCCCCTCCTGATCCGTCAAGCAGTTGATCTGCTGGCAGTGAAACGTAAAAACAAACACAGGCGAAGCGTAACCCCCGCCGACGTCAATACACTTAGCCCCAGCTAACGTTATCTCGCTCGGGGGAACTCTGAGGTCTTGGTCAAGTTCCAACTTCTGCCTATGTCTCTCGTCAATAGAAGCATTTACCGCCCTGTAAGCTGCCTCACCGCAGTGTAGTTTGAGGAAATCTGAGTTCCCCTCTAGGTACGCCCGAACGATTGCTGGTGCGACTACTTCCTCGACTTCTTCTTGCAGCTGCACCATCCGGAAGGTGGGGAGTTGTTCTTTCATCTCGCGGATGGACTGGGCGATCTCGGTTTCCTGGAGAAGAAATTGGAGAAATGATTGCATCATGTGTGATGATGATGAGCAATTACATATACCATTTAAATTTTTAAGTTACGGTCGTACTGACAGTCACAAAGTTCGATTTTAAATTTTTAGCAACTGACCACTGACCAGTGACTCATCAAAAAAGATCAACTCACCGAAAACAACCGATCAAACAGCGGGTTCTCCAACACGCTCCCCAACAAAGGCATATCGCTCATGCTCGCCCCAAACCGGTCCCACGCCGACTGCTCCTTCACAACCAGCGCATTCGGCTCCTCGCTTGCAGCCGCTTTAGCCCTCGCAGCATCAGCCTCTGACTCCGTGCTACCCTCTGAGTCTGTCTTAGAATCTGAACTTTCTGTCTTTGAACCATCCGCACTTTCCGCCTTCATCTTATCAGCCTCGGCTTCCCCCTCAGCACTACCTGCAGCTCCAGTTGCAGCTTTCCGAGCCTCCTTTTCCTTGTACTCCTTGCTCTCCTTATATTTTTTTAGATTCTCCTTCTGTTCTTTCCACGCCGTATGAGAACTAGCCTTATCTCCTTCGAAACCCTTCACCGCCGATTGCATCCTATCCAGCCCTGCCCCGAAAACCCCCTTCAACTTCCCCCCTATCTTATCACTACTTATTCCGCTCTTCTCCAAGTTCTCCCCTAGTTTCCCCAAACCACTCTTCATGTTCTTCACAAACTCGCTATCCTCCTCCTTCTCCTCAGCAAGCTTCTTTTTAGCTTCCTCAGCCTGCTGTTTTAGTTTTTCTTGATGTTTTTGAGCCTGCTCTCTCATGAGTTTCATGTAGTTGGAGGTTTGTTCGCCCGTTTTTGAGGTTTTCTCCGACATCGCATCGCGAAGTTTTTTGAGTTCTTCCTGCTTCTTAGCTGCTTTTTCAGCAAGTGCTTTGGCGTTCTCCTCCCCGCCTTGGTCTTGGAAGTCTTTCTTGGCCTTCTGGTAGGACTCGTTTTTGTCCAGGTTTTCTTTAATATCTTTTTGAACTTGTTCTAAGACGCGCTTCATGAAGGAGGAGTTGTGGCGGGACTGGGTGAAGTTGAGGGAACTTGAGGATGAAGAAGAGACGCTTGGAATCATATTTGTAGAATTTAATAATGTTGTGGCCATGAGAGGGGTTGAGTTTGAGAAGTTTGAGAGTGAGTTCGTTGAGTTCATCATGCTGCTCGACGAAGATGAAGTGAGATTCACATTTCGTATTATTGAATTTGAATTTCGGGCTGGGTTGGAGGCCCGGAGGGCTGTTGAGAGCGAGTTCGCGATTGGTCGTCGAGCTGAGTTGGAGAAGGTTGAAGCGTGTCGGGATTGGTTCAGAGACGTTGTTGAACTTGCATTATGATTTGAGACGGAGTTTGTTGTTCGCGAAAGAGATGATGAAGTTGAAGCAAGTGCATGAGAATTTGGACTTGAACTTGTGCTCGAGCCGCTGCCATTTGACGACGTTACTCCCCGTGACTGTAAAACATGAAGGGCTCGCTGCCGAGCGACTTGCGCCCCGAGTTTCCGGCCGATCATGGTGGCGGTGGGATGAATTACGGAGGACACGAGGTTTTTCGTCGTTGGATTATTCTGGACTTGTGACAGAATAGGCGTCAGTTGAGAAGTAGCAGCGGCCGAGACGGAAGACAGAGAAGACAGAAAGGACATAAACTGTTAATTAGACTACCAGTGACAAGTGAGACGAAGACAGAAAGAGACAAAACCCTGTTGATCGAGCAGTTACAGTATATTTGTGTGAAGTTGGATTAGCGTAACCGTATTGATTTGCTTGAAATTTGCGCGCGCTTAAGCTTTGTATGAAATGACTTTAGAGCTTCTCAAAGAGACGGTGAGAGCTTTTTTAAAAAACGCTGGAGACTATGAACCGTTAACACGGAAGATCAATACATCGGTTTAAACAGATATTACTATTCACACTAATTACACACTATGATCGCTGCGATGCAAATTATGAGGAGAGCATACTAAAGACGATTTTTCAGTTCAAGTTGCAATCACATTATAGATCACAAATATCAGATGCACACCAGTACAAGCGACTAGAACACTAACAATCGTTAAACAATCGATTATCGACACCAACTACACCACCGAGCTCAGACTCACAACATTGATCTTCTTGAAAAAGATAAAAACACAGATCTTATTCTCAGAGCCACAATCGTAGTATCTCAACGATAACGATCTATGCAAAACAAAAAACTTGAAGCCCGAACTCCTAAGACTCCAAGCACTCCCAAAACGCCCCGCACGCCGTTTGAAACAAATACCTCCCCGCAGCCTTACCGTTTCCAGCATATTGGGTGGGGACAATTATACCCCTAAGTTCGTCCTCAAAATATTCTCGCATGACAGATTCCGAACTGATATCCAGTATACTCCACGCCCGCCTGCACTTCACCTGGTCCCTCAACATCCCCTGCATCTTCAAATCGCGCGGTGGCATACAAAATCCCTTGAAAGGGTACCACCCCTTGGGACAAACCCTCCCCTTAAACGCGTACCCATTACCCGAACACGCCCCCTGCTTCGCGCAACTCCACCCATTCCGTAACTTACAAGACTTAACGAACGCGACCTTGGTCTTTATGTTCGTTGGGGAGTTGAGGTCTGTTGAGCCGTCTGACGCTCCGGGGGTGGGGTCTCCGCCGCCCGAGCCGATAGATTCTTGGAAGGCGGGGACTTCGGAGGGGCAATTAGCACCACCTAAACCAGATCCAGATCCGTCTTCGTCACCCGAGTCAGGCACATACCAGGGGGGAGCTTTGCACGTGTTCGTGGATTGGATGAAATCCCAGTCCTTGGGGCAGGGAAGGCTCCAATCCGGTTTGGTGTGCTTGCCGGTTAGTTTATTCAGAGGACATTTGGAGCCGGGATAACCGGGGAATTCTGGGTCAAGATCTATAGAGTCACCGTTCTCTTTCTCTGGGAACGGCGCTTTGCAGATCTCAGAAAACTGTCTTTTTTCATCACCGGTTAGACCGGTTAAGTTTTGTCTGGGGTAACAGGGCCCGGTGTAAATCTCCGGCGCGTGACACACGTAATCCGGCCTCAAACTATTCCCCGTTCTAATCAGCTCCCAACCCAAAGGACAAGCACTACCTAGATAATCGATCTCAGCCCCCCCAATCGTCGTGTCCGTCTCCACAAAAACACCCTTGGACTCTTTTAACCCCCTGGGATCCGTGTCGGAGATACAGGGCCATTTGACCCGGCAGCGGTGGGAGATTTCTTCTTTCGCGGAGTTGGAGGTTTGGGGTTTGGAGGAATCATTATTGTTTGCGTCGCTGGAGTCCGACATGGCTGGTTTGCCGTTTTTATCGGACTCATCCATCAGATGTATCCCCGAAGTACAAGGTCCCTGGTAGGAGACCGCCGGATGACAGTCCCCCTGCCCGGACTCGTCGCGCCACCCCTGGGGGCAGTTCACGGAGTAGTCGCGGGCGCAGTGGGCGGAGGTGGGGAGGAATGACGTTTTAAAGATAAACTTAGTGTGTCGAAAAGCTGCGACATCAGTCTGAGTTGAATTGTGTTGTGACAGCAAATTTGTTGAATCGACCAAGCTCAGGCTGGATGATGATTTACTTGTGATGGCTGCCGCTGATAACGACGAGTTCAAAAAATCGATGAAGTGTTGCACGTCAGATGCTGTGAAGGACTTCATTTGGCACATTGTAGTGATTAATGATAAACTGCAGGTCTACGTAAGTTCGATAAATACAAGATTGATGAAATAACTAAGTCCAATTTTAGTATGATGCAGCGTTTCAAAGTCAATTGTTGATTGCTTAAAAAATGTTCTTCTTACAAAAAAATGACGAGTCCCTAGGTGTTCGTTCTTGATTGATTCCAGCGTGGATTACAATTTACAAGAGTTATACTTTCAGTTGTCAGCGATCCTCAAGCTCAAGCTCAAACTCAACCTTGATGGCAATGCGTCTGGCCCTGTGAGAAAGAGACACATCTCTGAATCTTTAATCTTTCGCTGTACTTTTTTTCATTTAGCAACGATACGCTTCACGGATCACACGACAGCTGCGTCGCAGCAAAGAATTCTAACCTCTGAATAATCGATTGAATCCTTCATAACAGGTTCCCAAATTTCCGAACCAACTCACTTTAGTCTGATATCAAAAGCTGTAACTATCAACAAATCACTGACCGTACCGCGTAATACTCAAGCCGTACTGGGTTTCCTTCCTGAAACCGAAACTAATAAGTCAAATGAGGCACTTCGCCAAAAAGCGACTTGATTCATGTAAAACACTAACTACACATACACTCCATATTTACACCAATGACAATAGTCGACAATCCACGTCCAATTCAACCCCACACCACAAAAAACCTCCCATAAAATCCCACTTTTACCCACGACGCCACCATGATCCCGAAACCGTAAGTTTGACTTCCCCACTCAGAACTTACACCCCGCCTTCACATACTCTACAAACAGCTCATGCTCCAAATACCGCTTCAGAACTTACACCCAGCTTTCTGATACTCAACGAACAACTCGTGCTCCAAATATTTTTTTTCCAAATCCGCCACCGTTGGGAAGGTTTTTTGGAGATAGTCAGTAGGCACGTAGTCAAAGAAACCGGAGCCCATCATCCAGACGCAGTAGTAGACACATAGATCCGCGAGGTTTAGCTCCTTACCTAAAATATACGGGCCACCACCGTTATCAGCGAGTTTTCCTTCGAGGAATTTGAACGCCTTATAAGCTCCGCCGCCTGGCGCGGCGTATTCCTCCCTCAGTTTTTTCTTGGTGTCCTCGTCGGGAGCTTGGGGGGACTTGGTGACCTGGGGGAGAATTCAAGTATTCTTATTTTACGGTAATTTATTATTTCTTTCACCGTGAGTCGTGACAACCTCGTCAATAGCCAAAGTTCATAACTATTAACTCCACAGCCTCAGGTTCAACCCACCCAGACTGACTCTGAGTCTCAGTCTAAGAAGAAAGTCATTGTCAAACGTAAAGTTAAATTTACCATTTCGTCTAAAGCATTAACGATTTCATCGATCGCCAAACAAAGCTCAGCGTCCGCCACCGGATAAAGATTTTTAGCATACTTCCCCTCCCCCAGCATACAAGCATACCGCGCAATACAAAACCCTTGGGTGTAAGCTTTACCGGATGGGAGTTCCAGCTGGGGGACGTAGCCCATACGTGTTTTCAACATACCAGCGGTGATATTCGGCTCAGCAGAAGCGTCGCCGTTGTTGTTCCACTTTTTTTTCTCTTCTTTAAAAGTGTCGAAGTTGATGCGGTTGTCTTCCCAGCCGTCTTTCCCTAATGCATTGAAGAGCGCCAACCTCGCGGAAACGGCGCGGCCGGGAAAATCGAAGTAGGTGAGCGTGGGCTTGGAGACGGGCATGGTTGGAGTCCGTACTGAAAGGGTTTAAACTAAATTTAAAAGTTAAACTGTTACTAAGTGAGATACGAACTCTGATTCTGAATTCAGGTTACCGTGTTCGATCTATTTAATCTGGCTGAATTCAATGTGTGTTGGTAGGTATAAACTGAAACCGAAACGATGACAGATCAAAAAGACAAAGTCTACCGATGTAACACTTTGTATTATAACTGGATTCAGTTAGACCTTAAACGTTGGTCTAAACAAATACAGACTCAGTTCCAGTGACCTTCGCAATTAGTGACAAGTCTATATGAAGCTTGAAATTCGCTTTTCACCTGTTAAAATGGTGCTGATCTATAAAAATATTCATCAACCATTCGGTCTGGGGTTCAGGCCCAGGGTTTCCAAAATCTCACACGGTCACGGTCACCTCTCTGAGTCTATTAAGGCTACCTACAAAATTCAATCATGATGTCGTACAAAAATGGACCTTAAGTTAAACTTAGTATTACGATGTGCTCAACGAACTGTGTAACCATCCACACGTGCTGACTGTCACTCCAAAGTCTTGCACTGGCAACTTAAGCAATTAAGCCCCTTAAATTCACTCCCTACTCGTCTCCAAAAAGCTCTCGCTCTGCGTCTGGTTCTGCGGCTGCCCCTCTTTTTCCGCGGGTTTTTTAGATTTGTCCTTCTTCTTCGCCGCCTCTCTTTCCGCGCTTGCCTTAAAGTTCTTCACTTTACGCATGTTTAACTCGTCGTTCAGGGTCATCCACCTACTTTTATTCTCCTCACTCATCTTACTGGTATCTCCGAAGTCGGACTCGTGGACAAGCTTTGCACCTGGAGGAATTTAATTTTGTATCATTGACATTATGATTTGATGCTTCTGGTACCAGGAGTTGACGACTCCTGAAGACTAAGTTGAAAGTCTATTACTAGAATAAGTTTTGTGTCACTGTCACTGTGACAGTGAGTTACTGTTTTCTGGGATCGCGGAGTCAGATTATGATGTCATCGCGGGGGTTGCACCTGGGATAAAATCTGAAAAAAGTAACTTACAAGTAGTAAGTACTTAGTATTTGATTTTAAACTATTACCTCAAATTCATTCATCCAATTTTCAGAAAGACTGTCACCGTGACTCACCGTACCTCTTCGCCTCCTCCTCTAATTGAACAGTCTTAGATTTTTCCTTGGCTTTTCGTTGAAGTTATGTGAAAAACTCACCGTACTTCTTCGCCTCCTCTTAAGTTCTATCACTTTTCAGAAAAACTCACCGTACTTCTTCGCCTCCTCCTCTAGTAAAACACGGGCGGCCTTTTTTTCGTTATTTTTTTTCTTTTGAACTTCCGCCTCCACTCTAAAGTTTTTCACCTTCCTAACATTTAACTCATCATTCAGCGTCAGCCACCTGGTTTTGTCCTGTTCGGTCATCTTGCTCATATCCCCGAAGTCCGACTCGTGCACGAGGGTGGTGCCTGGGGTGATTTAACATTCAACTCATCATTCAGCGTCAGCCACCTGGTTTTGTCCTGTTGACTCATCTTACTCATATCCCCGAAGTCCGACTCGTGCACGAGGGTGGTGCCTGGGGTGATTTAACATTCAACTCATCGTTCAGCGTCAACCACCTTGTTTTATCCACCTCACTCATCTTATTGATATCTCCGAAGTCCGACTCGTGCACGAGGGTGGTGCCTGCCAGGGAGAAATTCAAATCAGATTTATAATTGTTGAAAATTCAGAAAAAAGTGTTGGGGTCAGTGTGTCACTGTGGATGTGTTTTTAAATTTTTTTGTTGAAGTATGGGGCTGTATTACAGAAGCGTTTAAGGCTCCGAAAAACTCAAACTTGTTAAACGGTTTTAAGTTTAACACTACCGTAACCAGAGTCAGACAGTGACTCACTGTCACTCCCTTATCATTGAATTCAATCAATCAATCTTCCCATTAAGACTTATTTTAAATTTCAGAAAGACGACGAAGACTGAAGTACAGAATCAGTTGGTCGAAGACGACGTTCGACTGATAGTCTGAGACTCATCGTATTTCTTCAAGCGACTGAGACTCACCGTATTTCTTCGCTTCCTCATCGCTGAGACTCACCGTATTTCTTCGACTGAGACTCACCGTCGAACTTGAGCTGGTCGTCCTCATTACTCACCGTATTTCTTCGCTTCCTCATCCAGCTGCACGCGGGCCTCGGAGGAGAGGGAGACGAGCTTGAGCTGGTCGTCCGAGACTCACCGTATTTCTTCGCTTCCTCATCGAGCTGCACGCGGGCCTCGGAGGAGAGGGAGACGAACTTGAGCTGGTCGTCCGACTCCTCATTTAAATTTTTACTCTCATTGTCTGATTCTTTCGTTTCACGTTGAACTTCGTCAAGACTCAGAGCGACCGAAGTACCAGAGTCAGAGGGAAGATGGGGCGCGAGGGAGGCTGGGAGGAAGTTAGAACAAAAAAATATTATTGTAGCGAAACCAGGACCTTAAATTCAAGTTCAAAATCCAGAGTGACAGTCAAACATGGCTGAAAAAGTTCTAACTTTAAGAAGTTTAACACAATGTCACAGACTCAGTGACAGTCAAGTCATATCCATGGGCCATTGGTTTATGTGACTTAGTCTTGCTTCCCCTAAATAACAGTTTCCCAGGAGTAACTGTACTTACTATAACTAACCTCCCCAGCCCAGGCGGACGCAGTATTTTCTGTAACTTACCTCCCCTCAGTTTCAAATGTGCACCCGCGTTGACTGAAAACGCCAGGAGGAGAGCAGTGAGGAGGACTGTAACTTACATCCCCTCAGTTTCCCATGTGCACGCGCGTTGACGGAAAACGCTAGGAGAAGAGCAGTGAGAAGCCCAGAAAGACGCAGCATTTTTGGCAACAGTAACTCAACTACCCAAGTAACTGTAGTTTGAGCCCGTCACTGAATGTTACCAAATCTACAATCAAGTTAAAGACTTTTTGGATTCTCTAATCAACTTCGTTAACGGAGTAAATCAAACTCTGATTCTGAGACTATTAGTACTTATATCTTGAAGGCGGTGACTCAAAGTGTTTGTGATTCTGATTCAGATGTGGCTACATGGTGCATATGTTTCTGCAGTGACTTGATATAAAAATCTTGAATTTCCCTCGAACTTAAACTTAAAGCAACAGTTACACTCGAAGTGAATTTCCTGAGACTGTCTCAGACTCTGACTCAATGACGATGTAATACTAACCACTCAAAAAGCTCTGACTCCGAGTCTCACTTGCACTTATGATGAGCAGGATGCTGAGCCTGTACTACATCCTTACGAACACCTGAATCTTTTTAGACGGTCACAAGGACAAATGTGATAAGAATATCATTCCCAGTAAGGCTGGAGCAAAAATATGTTGGGCCTCGGAAGTTACTGTTTGATTTCTCTGCAACATGTTTGACAATGATCGGTCTTTGGAGAGTAATATCAATATTTTCAAGATAATTTTCAAAGTTGCTCCACTTACTATTATGTAATATGATTATTATACGAACGACTATTTCGAAGACTAAGTCAAAGACTCAGTAAGAGTGTCGCCGAAGCGGAAATACACACAAACTTTCGAAATCAACTAAATAGTTACAGTATCTGTTCGTGGAACTTACCAGCTCAAGACAAGAGTCGGATAATGCTGACCATCATCATACAAATTTTCAAATGAAGCAATGTATCCACGTTCGTGTAGGAGCTCTAAAACCAATGCTTTTTCTTTCTCATGATCCTCATGTCCGACATATCCGACACCACACACTCCAAATTCTCCAAAACATATGGGATGCATACAAATCTGACATGAGAACCTTCCACTATGCAGTGCATCTGTGACTATTTTCCCGACAAACCCATCGACCCACTTCATCCACGATTTCCTGACATTGTGTCTCGCGAGCTCGGCGGGCGGGAGCACTTTGTAGCTATCAACATGTACAGCGTTTTTGTCGATGAACCTATTGAGCACAGAGAGGCAGTCGTCGTCCATTTTGGTTTTTAGTTGGTTGAGCTGCTCCCTCGATGTCAAGGCGTTCATCAGCTGGTTGATCTGAGTCGCCTCGAACTCGCGGTATTGGGGAGTGGGATCAGAGTTGGGCATTTTTGAATTTGAAATTGGTTTGGTATCTGACTGGTATGAGCCTTACAATTACCTATTTGGCTAAAATTATAAAATGACAAAAAAAATTAGAGACGTACACGAGCGTCGAGGAGTTAGAAACGCTCAGATCCAAACTGAATCCTTCTAAAATTGTTAATACAGACTAAGTTGACTCACAGTCACCAGTGTCAGTCAGATGCTACTGTACTTTCAGAGATCCAGTTGGTGGGGACCGGGTGAGAAACTCACGTTTATTTACCGACTTGGCGCTGGAGTGTGGATCAGAAAGATTCGGTGTGGACCTTATATTTCAGGATAAAAATATGACGAAATTGAGTTTTCGAATTATTAGTTTGGAGCACACACACACACACGCAAACTCAAGCCACATTAATCGTGGCACTGCAATAACTCAAACAAATTCAGTCTAATTCTTTCCGCAATTTTTGTCGCCGGTGAATGTGCGCTTATTTAAATATCCAATTTCGTACCGTACGTATGCGATCAGGTTTTATATGAAGACTGAGTCAAAGACTGAGTAAGAGTGTCGCGACTCACCGCAAAAACAATATCAAAACTTATTAAAAGCAATAATATGTAACTATCAATTTTCAATCAATCAATGCCATCCCCATTATTAGGGTAATACTAACGACATCAAACACTGAGACGAAATTTCGATTTTAGCTGTCCGATTCCTAAGGCTAGTTGTCAGGCCTGTGTCAGTGGTTACCAGCCTACACAAAGAATCGAATCCCCTTTAAATGAAGCATCATATCCACATTCGGATAGGAGCTCCAAAATCATTGTTTTTTCTTTCTCGTCCTCATGTTCGAATCCGATAGAACGCAGCCCATAGTCTGCTAAAGGCTCAGACCACAGCTCAATATCCATTGAACACCTTCCCGCCTCCGCTTCGTCTGCGACAAGCTTCCCAAGATACTCGTCGATCCACTTCATCCAAGCTTTCTTCGCCTTCTGTCTCGCGAGCTCGGGGGGCGGGAGGACTTTGAAGTTGTGATCGTGCGCAGCGTTCTTGTCGATGAACTTATTGAGCACCGAGAGGCAGTCGTCGTCCATTTTGGTTTTTAGTTGGTCGAGTTGTTCCTTAGAGGTCAAGGCGTTCATCAGCTGGTTGATCTGAGTCGCCTCGAACTCGCGGTATTGAGGAGTAGCCTTAGGTTCGGAGTTGGGCATTTTTGTATTTGGAATTGGTTTGGTAGACTGGTATGAGCCTTACGATAATTTGGCTGAAATTATAAAATGACAAAACAAATTAGAGACGTACACGAGCGTCCAGGAATTAGAAACGCTCAGATCCAAACTGAATCCTTCAAAAATTGTTACTACAGACTAAGTTGACTCACAGTTAGATGCTACTGTACTTTCAGAGATCCAGTTGGTGGGGACCGGGTGAGAAACTCACGTTCATTTACCGACTTGGCGCTGGATTGTGGATCTGAAAGATTCTGTATGGTAACATTTCAGGAAAAAGACAGATATGCTGCGATGGAGTTTTTGAATCAGTTGTTTGGAGCACAGACGCGCAAACTCAGACCACATTCATCGTGGAACCGCAAACGTAACACGCTTATTCTAAGACAGTAACCTAACGCATTTGAACAGCAAGTAAATTCAATCAAACCCATACGTTGGAACATCGAGGCGATACATAGAAGCTCGAACATTTCTTTAGAAAGTGGTGATGAGAATACCATGGACAAAGAAACGTGTTTGGAATAATTTGATTTTTCTACCGTATGCTCAACTCTCTTCTCTAAATTTAATTTCAGCTAAATACATCATATTTCAATCTGTTTAGATTCACATTCTAGTTGGATTAATGGCACTTATGATACACAAGTTTGAACTATACGAAAATCAGGTGAGACCCAGAGCGTCGTCGACGTACTACACACAAACTTTTGATCTCAACAATCCTAATAAACCCAGTGGTAGAATCAAATAATTAACTAAGTCTAGATCTACAGCTGCTCTTTTTTAATCCAAAATTGACTTCACAATTGAAAGAATGAAGAGTCAACCATAGCCAATTAAGTAAGTACTTGCTGCACTAATCTTAATCTCAAAATGCCCCAGTACTCACCAGGTTAACTGAAGTCTTGGATCATCAAGTATGCCACGTAGGGGATCTTCATATTCGGCACCATACCCACATTCAATTAGGAGTTCTAAGAGCAGAGCTTTGACCTTGTGGTCTTCATGTGTGACAGGACCCATCCCATATTCATCCAAACTGTCCTCATCTAGGTCGATGTTCACTGAGCACTCTCCACGGTCCGCGCTTTTGTTGACGATTTTCCCAACGTACTCGTCAATCCACTTCCTCCAAGCTTTCTTCGCCTTCAGCCTCGCGAATTCTGGGGGTGGGAGGATTTTGTACCGATCAGCATACAGGGCATTTTTGTCGACGAATTCATTGAGCACCGAGAGGCAGTCGTCATCTAACTTGGTTTTTAATTGGTTGAGTTGCTCTTTAGAGGTCAAGGCGTTCATCAGCTGGTTGATTTTAGTCGCTTCAAACTCGCGGTATTTACTCGGAGTACGGCTTCGACTCCGAGTCTCAGTCTGTTTGGACCTGGGCATGGTTGTTTTATGATTGAAATTCAGTGAGAGTCAGACTGGTGTGTAGGTAAGTCTGTTAATGTTAAATGTTTTTCTAATTTAGTGAATAGCGATTTCAGAGACGTTTTTAATCTATACAATAACGAGTGATTTGAAGGATCAGTCAGGGATTGATAAAGTTCTTACGTTCGGTGCCGTCGTAATATAATCAACTTGGCAATGGATTGTCAATCTGATTCTTATAACCTGTTCAACTTCCAGGAGAAAAATATGTTGAAATTGAGTTTTCGAAGCATTAGTTTGGAGCATACACACACACACACACACACAGGCAAACTCAGGCCACATTCATCGTGGCACTGCAATGTCTCAATCAGACTCAGTCTAATTATTTCCACATTTTTTAAGCACCAAATTGATAGCGAACATAATCTCAAACGACCCCCCTCCACTTCATCAGCAACTGAAGACTTGGAAGTTCGGAGAAGTAAACAGATTTAAAACATGACACTACATAAATGATAATCATTGAATCTGCTCTGAACCTGTATTCAATGACAATCAGAGTCACATTGATGATCCCATTAAGGGCTTTTTTTTCGACTTGTATGCAAAGTACAGATAAAATGTAGTCCCTTGTAACATGGACCAGGTCCAGCCACTGTGACAGTCAGGCTGAGTCTGAGTCTCAGTTAAAGGCTTAGGCTTATGATTATCAAAAAGCGACTACTCAGCAGTCTACTGCTGTGGCTATCAGATTATTATTAAACTGATAGATTATGATATAGTTATCTCGGGATCCAAATCTACATCGCTCACTGTGACTTAGACTTAGACAAAAAACTTGTGTTCCAAATTTGAAGAAATAGATGTAACTATCAGATCATCATCAGACTGGTAGTAGCAATAGTAGTAATACCCGAGATAAGTATTTCTTCGATATGTCCTTGACAAAAGACTTGTGTTCGACATTCGCAGAAATAGCACTAAAAAGTAACTTTAGCACTTTCAGTCATTAGCCTGTTTTAATCTTGAAAATCACGACGTTCAGTCTCATGTGATTCACTTAATTGATCAGAATCAGCTTTTTAGGGAGCATGTCAATGTGAAATTAGGATTGCGAGCCTTCAGAGGCTACGCATTACTCTCATGACTTAAGCCATTATCTCAGAAATTGAGTAAATTCAACTCAGTATAACAGTAACTAGTATTAACTACGTACTGTGACTGTCACTGTAGTTCACTTGTTTAGCTTTAAATTTGATCTCGAGTCAAACTGCTACTAGTACAACTTGTCATTGACACATTGTCATTTGAACTTCCCGTCTTTCATATTGCTCTACCAGTTTGTCTCGACTCTGAGACTCAGACTATAGTGCACACTTGTGCAAATTCTTATTGGATATACCTTATCCACCTGGGTCCGTAAGAGCACTGCACTAATTTAATTTCCCAGGATGTTACGGAAACGGTACATCTGCTACTTGCCAGTGTGGTCTTCTACCTACGCTACCTAGGCCAACACAGGGCATAAAAAGCACACAAAGCGGTCGGAAATCAGAATCAAGATCGGTATGCTGTAAGTCGTGAGAATCATGTATACACCATGACCTTGGTTTTATCCTGACAGTGATTCTGAAGTGCCACTAGCTGTTTCGATCTAATGAAAATTTCATTGCCGATCGTTGCTAGGCAGCACTTCAAAAACTAAAACTCAAAGTTAAACTTAGTGTAACCCTGACCGATTAACATTTAACCTCATTATCATAAATGGGCTCTGTCACAGGTCAAGGTATTGTCAGCTTAGTGGAACTCTAGAGCACAGGCTAGCGGGCTGAAGAGCTAATAGTAACTACACTGACCGAAGATTTTTGAACTGTGACTGTCAACTTACCGTCTCGAGTCTCGCACCTAACGGGCTCAGTTTTGACACGTAAATTCAACTGTAAAACAAATCGTCTTACCTTTAAACTTAGTCTTTAGTGTTTAATTTAATTAAAGTGAAAAGTTAATAGTTTGCATTCATCGATCCAAGACCACTGGCAGACTTTAACTTCACTTGACATTGAATGTAATTATTGTACATTCGACAATGATCAGATGAAATTGAATCATTGAAAATTGATTTTTAGTACTTATAAGTTTAACAAAGTTAAACCGTTACGGTTACCCAAGCTTCCACGTCCACTGTCAGACTCACATTCACAAGTTCTCCTCCCAAACACCCTAATGATAATCAATTCCTTATCCAAAAATTTGAGCCAGATGAGCGAGTCGAAATTTCCGCCGCCGGTCTAGATATAGTGCCAGACGCCGCAGAGCTTCCATGAGATCCAGAGCTTTTAACATCATCATCCACACCTCCCAGAAGTCGCTTGAACTCCTCAGCTGCCATTTGCGATGGCAATCTGGTTAGTGACACTGAGTATTGACACTTTTTGTAACAATTATTTAGCATGTCTTCAATTTTAAGGAAGTGAGCGTCTAACTTCTCCATATCTGCACACAAGTTCCGATTATACTGATCATCTTCCCACTTATATTTCATAACTGACCTCAGATCCATTATGGCAGTGACACCATCACCTTTTATGCCATTACTCTGGAAAAATTCAAGTAGCTCCTTGAGGTTCTTGTCACTGCAAGGGCGTTTCAGAGCGGGTACGACATTGTTATTATTAAGTTCGTCGGTAAACTTCTTTATGGTGATTTCAACTCTATTAGCTAATTCCCCAAACTCTATCTCCTTCGTGTAGCGAGACTTCAACTTCATAGCAGCAGAAACAAGACTATAGTTCATCACATTCCCTCTCAAATACAAAATCTTCCGCTGAATATGTTGTATTACACTGATTAAATCAACTGAGTCTGATTGATCATGGGAGTAAATCTCTCTACTTATTAAGGCACCAACTCTGACCTGCGTAGCAAGGTGCATACTATCAAAAGAAGATCGAGCAGTGTGAAGAGGTGTGTTTTTCAAGCAGTCTTTAGAAGCATCGGATTCTTTAATGATCGACCCAAGCAAAGACAAGGTCCTGGTTGTAATACACATATCTTGTGCAGAAAAAAGTTTAGTATTGAGCAGTTTTTTGAAGTCTCTTCCGATTGCGCCCCGAGGTGTCTGACTCTGACGCTCTTCTTGAACTTCGCTCCGGCTTCCCTCCGTGCACCGCGCATAATTTAATTTTGGATCAGATTCGAGCTCAACAGGCTTTTTGACAGGTCTGGCAGTCAATTTAGCCATGTGATTATCTCTCCGAATTTGCTCGATGTCTTTCCGATAGACATACTTATTCTGAGCATAGTTCCAATGTGGTACATCTTCAAATTTTTCAGCGCTATAGTTTTCAAGTACTTCAAGTTCACTCGGAGTTGCAACCTTTCCCAGAACGTCGCTCCAACGTCCGTTCTTTAATTTCTCCATGAACTCTGCCTGTTGCTTAGCCCCGTTACTAATAGTCACCGGTTCCGTATTAGCAGCCGCTGCCTTAACCTCAGGGGCGGGATCAGCAGCTGGCTCTACATTCCCATGAGCCACAGTGACATTGACATCACCGGGACTGAGTCTGACATCAGACTGAGACTCAATGACTCCATTGTAACCACCATTCTGAATCTGATTACCGTTACCGTTTTGACTTCCAGGATTTTGAGTTTCAGTTACATGAGTGATAGGCTGAGCTCGCATTGACACTAAATCACGACATTGAATTAATCTAAGTTCAGATGGGTCTGGCATAGTTACAGTGATGGTCTTCCCAGCCTCATTACCGTGATTATTACCAACAGGATCATTTGGCAGAGCTCCCCTGACACCTGGCGCGGCAATCGCGACGTATGCGCAGAGAGAAAGCTTGGTTAAGTTGGACCTGGTCACTAAGATGGACATGATTTCACTTTGAGGTTGAACTGAGTTCCGAACTACGGTTGTTGACAGTAGCCGAACTAAAAACCAAAAACTGATAGTCTAAGACTTAGAAAAGGTCTCAAATTTAGTAAGTAAGTACCTAGGTACTGAATCCTGATAGTCAAGACTAGTTTCGTCTTAGACTGAGGTGTAATTTTTCCGCGCTGTAGCATTTAATGGGAGATAAAATTCAATGACAACTTCGATTTTTGAGCTTTTAACACAGCTCGAAGCTAGAAGTATACAGTTACTGCCGAAAGTCAGTGACAGAAGACAAAAAGGATTGAATTAACTAGTACAACATGATCATAATTTGGTAGAAAATCGATTCCGAAAGGCACAGGGAGACAGCGACGACGAAGAAAAAATTGAAAGGCAAAATAATTTATTCCAAATTTAAGACTCATCTGAACATTTACAACAAAATGGAAAACAGGGAAGACAAAAAAAAGAAAGAAGAGAACCACAATGAGTAAGTATCATCAGATGACGACCACAACATGCCGTTTGATGTCGGTATGACTGTCAGAGCAAATTCTCTAGACCTAGGCACAAGTTCTCAACCATTAGAGCCTCAGTAACAGTTGTCGTTTTTAGCTACCTCAAATTATCAATCAAACTTTTTTCAAGTTCTGTACACTAACACAACAGGTGAAAGACCACCCAACGGCGAACATGCAAACGGAAAAAAACTTAGAAAGGTGAAACACGTTACACAACATTCAAGCTTCACTATTACTAAGTCTAGGATGCACAATATTTACCCACTATCTTCTCCACAATCCCCACATACCTATTCCCCAAAAACACTACCCACAATACTTCCCCACCACCCTCTCCACAACCCCAACATGCTTGTCCCTCTCCTTATTCCAGAGCCTCTGCATTTCCTCCCTATCATCATCATCCCCACCTTTACCGGAATTCTTTGATTTAGCATTGTCCTTCTTCTTCCCCAAGCTCCTCTCCCTGCAAAACCTGTTAAACTGCAGATTATCCTTGCCAACCAACGGCTTCCCTATAGTACTTTTCCAGTAGTCTAGGTAGTTCTGGTAAGTGGGTGTTCTCCCGGAGTACCACTGGTTGTTTAGCCAATCGATACAGTGGGCGGTGAAGTGGAAGTCAGTTGCTTGCCCTTTGGCGTCCTTAAAACCTGAGGCTGGGCTTTGGGACTTCAAGTTCTTAGAAAAATAAGTCCTCGCGGCGAGATCGTTCTTGTACACCCCCTGGACACAAACGATTTTGCTCGGCGGTAAAGAGGCGTTGGAC
>JACKZZ010018949.1_pt1 | contig 25040 bp, 14 predicted proteins | sample 8027871 | NCBI WGS metagenome assembly JACKZZ01 (sample SAMN15724774, study PRJNA655200) | protist metagenome | isolation source: fluorescence activated cell sorting (FACS) single amplified genomes of... | place: USA: West Boothbay Harbor, Gulf of Maine | collected 2000-07-19 | reverse complement strand
TCTCTGTGTTCTCATAATGGCATCCCTGGCCATAGGAATATTTACGAACATTTTGTGGAAGGTGTGGAAGAAGACCATGCCATAAGCGAAGTTGATAAACGTGTAGTCACGCTCCGGGTATTTCTCGGCAATCATGTCGTGGTAGTCGTGCATGGCCTGGTTTCGATCGGCTACAAAAGATGGCGTACATTCCAACTGGCGTATGCCTTTTATAACTTTTGTCAACGTAGTCAGCTGGATATTCTTTTTGTTTGAATATTCAGGCTTAGGGGCAGCCAACCGTTCCAGCCGCTTGACATATCCCCACTCTTGGTTTATATTCAAGCGCGGGGTGTCAATGATAGCATTGTGGTTGATTGTCATGCAGAAAACAGGCCATACGTTCCTGTCGCTGGCCCAAGGATTCACGTCAAGGGCCTTGGCCCATGCATCAAAAAACTTATTTGGCTGGCGGTTTCGGTCGTATGCACGAGCAAGCCACTCATAAGCCTCTGGGACTTGTGGGTCCACCTGGACTGCATTCTCCAAACCGCGGACGCTTTTCTTCCAATTACCAAGGTCAAAATGCGCCCGGCCTAGCAAATTAGCAATTCTCCCTGCGAATTTTTCTTCTTGCCGAAGAAACTCTTCCAACCAAGCCCTTGCAGATAGCGAGGACTTGTCCGTTTCGTTAAAATGCACCGCCCTGCGTCGCAGAAGAGTGGTGCCTGCCAGGCGGTCAGCTGACAACGCCGTGGCCCGAGATAGCTCGCGGACACTGAGGGTGAACTCGTCCGCTTCGAACAGTGCAAGCCCGTGGAGTGCAACGAGCGTCGGCGAGCGGGGATGTTTTCGAATGTATCGAATGATCAGTTTTCCAGTCTTCTCCGTGATTGCATTTTCCAACCGCTGCAAGAGGCGTGCTAAAGCCTCGGCAGATGGTTCGATGGCTTTGATCTTGGATAAATATTCGCCCACTCCGATTGAATGAAGCAGCACCCCTACTTTTCGTGCCATTGGCGAAACAAAGGACGCGCCTTTGCCAGCGCTGTTCGTTAGAAGCAAGGAAATTTTATCCTGGATATGTACATTTTTTCTCAAAACGCCGATAAAGTCTCCAGCTTCCCCCGATATATCCAAACTTGTGCGCTTATCGTTCTCTGACCGGCTCCTTTTCGCTGCCAGGAGGGCGGGCTGGAGAATTAAAAACAAGCCAACGAATAGAAGCACCAGCTTCGTTTTGGTCTTCAACATATTAATAGTGGCTCCGGTTCCTTCTGTGTCTACAGTAGTCACTTGCTTAACGAGGAGGGAGGAAACAAAACGTGGTCCGATTTTTCAACGTGCAACAGTAAACAGTTTAGTAAAAGAAATAGGGAAAATGCCTTTTAAACCACTAGCACGATCTTGTAAAATTCCATCGTTTATTTTACAATCATTCGATTGGTTTGTTCGTTGGTAGATTATATTTTGTCTAATTAAATTATCCAACATCAAAAAAATAATATAATTTATTATTACATATTAATACTGGTATTTATTTATTTTTTACAATAATAATAATAGAAAAAAAATAGAAAAGAAGAATATATATAATACACATAGAGAGTACGTATTATTGGAATTATGGAGGCTCACTCGTCGCCGCTTGGATTATTTTTTTTTATTAAAAAAATAATAATAATTAAATATTAAAAAATAACCAGGCGGCCTCGTCCGTCGTAGGAGTTTGAAGGGAAGGATCGCTCCCTTTCTAAGTCTTCTTCAGTTTATTTATTAATGAGGACTCCTCGTTATTATTATAGTCTATTATCACACTTCTAAAAAGTAGAAATACTTTTAAAGTGAGAGTCTGGCACGTACTTATATATTATACTAGACTAAGCTTATTGGAATTAATGGATTATACTTACGTAGTCGTCTGTTCTAATTAATTAATATGGGTTTTTTTTCATAGTGGGCTTCGTGTTTTTTCAAGTTAAAAAAAAGAAAACCAGAGGAGTATATGGTACGAAAATAAGATCTTTCGGGAAAGTGTTATGATGCTATTGCCTGTATTTGTTTTAGATGGTGTGTTCGAAGAATCAAAGAGAACGTAGAAGAAAAAAAACGAGATCGATAATATATAATATAATAATACAGTAGAACAAAAAAAATTATGAAGAAGAGAGAAGAAAGAAGAAGAAGAGAAGAAGAAGAACAACAACAAACAACAAACGAAAGATTTTAAAAATACATAAACACAGAAGGACATCCTCTGAGGAGAAAAAAAAATACAGTAATAATATAATAATATAATAATAATAATATTTTATTATTTTTTTACTTTCAACAATCATACTTTGTATAGCTTCAACACAGTTTTACGAAAACCAATGATAAAATGTAGTGGAGAGTAAAAGTTCACGGCAATCATGCCTTAGCCTAGTCCAATTGCCTCGTGTTTATGTAGGAAGGAGACTAGTTTATTGTCTAATCGTACACAAAAGAATAGTGGGCGATAGAAACTATAGTAGACCTGTGGAAACATTACGGGTCTGCACAAACGTTCGGTCCATTGCTTGGTACATGGCAACCAGGATTTCGAACCGAAAGGTCGCGCTCATAGTCGTCGGCCTGGCGGTCCCTGTGTGTGCGGCCTGGTGTAGTTGCGGGTATTATTTGCACAATGTAGTTATTGATGCCGCAAATGAACACGAGCGGCGATTGGCCGACGAAGTAAACTGGGCTGAGAAGGAAGCCTTGTTTGCCTTTAAAGCAAAAAAGAAGGAACTGTAGCTGAGGGCACGAGTGTGGAGCACGAACAGTGTGTGTGGTGCGTGTATAAATTTAAATAATAATATCATTAGTTTTTTTAAATTAAATAAGTACTAGTAGCATGTACGTAACTAAACTAGTTAGAATATGAATGTTGTGTTTTAAATATCCGCAGCACTTAAAATGCAACGACACGAATGTGGCGGACGGTACACACAGTACTCTTATTATTTTTTGCACAATTGCCGGGCAGCACGATGGTATGCGCGGCTAAGCCCGGTTGATCAAGTGCAATTTCACACGCTTCGAAATGGATTTTGTTGCAACTTTGCAATTTTTTACCATGTCCAAAGCACGAACGTCAAAGTTGAACGGTGCCTTTAGGGCTACAAACGCACACTTCTGGTTCGAAAAACACGTTTCTACGACGTCTTCTATCGGTTTGCTGCCCAAGAACAACTTACTATTTGCGTTCGACTTGTAATTCAAACCACCCCATGGAGGGTCAAAAAAAACCACGTGCGGTTTCTGCAGCACAGGGTTGGAGCCTTTGGAAATGAAGCTTACGCAGTCTTCTCTGTGAACTTCTACTTTCCCTTTCCTTGTCTTCCTTAATAGGTTCATGTTATGGGAAAGCATTCTGTAACGCCCTTCATCTATCTCGATGCCCACACAATGCTTGAGAGCCTTGGAAAACGATAGCAAATTACCCCCCACACACGCAGTCGCATCTACGATGGCAGTCCCCTTCACAAAATTATTCTTCAGTATTATCTTCGTCATCTGGTCGGCCGATACTTCGTCCGTCACGCTAAACATTGCAGTAGCATCTAGCTTCAGTTTACTTCTTATCTCCGGGGATATTTTTGGAAACAGATGTTTCAGGCGCCCGCCACTCCCTTTAAAATGGTCCACTGCTAATTTCCAAGACTTAAAAACTTTTGCGACGGGAAGGTCGTCTTGCCGCCGGCTCATTTGATCGCTAATTACCCGGTTAATCGCATCGTTTCGAAACTGCTTGGAACCCCACCCCCCGCAAACCCATAAAAACTCAGAACCACACGGTCCACTCAATACTTCGCTCCTGACTGGTAAAACGCATATCGCTCCGCTCGCCGAAAAAAAATTGTTCAGTTTTTCGTGGGCCTGGACGAAGGAAAACGGTAGTAACGCAAAAAAGGGCAGTCTCGAATTTTGCCGCAACTGATTCCATACTGAGTCTACGTATGTTTTCATTGGCACGCCTATTTCGTGCTCACTTGCAAGGAGAATATCAGGGAAGTGGTCGTGTTGGCGCTTTCGCTTCTTCCCGTTCTGCTTGCGCTGAGCACTGCGCGAACCCACGGCCTTTCCCATTTTGTCTATCGTACAGAAACGAACGGCGCCGGCTGTCCGCTCTACCCCTCTGACCTTGGAGTATGGAGTTACGCTCGCTTCAATCTTTCTCCGCAAAGCAGCAAATCGTGCAGCCATGCCCATAGACACTGTCTCATCCTTAGAATTTCCCGCCTGATCCAGCACGAGCTGTTTCCCTATCTTTTTCGACACGTGAAGAAGCAAGCAATATATCTCCAAGTGCTCGATATCCGGATTCCCTGGACTTGACATTGTGGAAGTGTGGGCTGCAGTCCTGCCTCTATTTTAATTCGTTTTTTTTTTCTTGTTCTACTTCTGCCAAAGCAAATAAGTGTCTTCTGGTTCGTTTGGTACTCTGCTAACACATCTCGAATCTACGGTATGAAACCTAAAACGCCTCAGCCCAAAGCAAGAGTAAGATGTAAAACTATTCTATCGGGGTTCCAAAGTTAATACCATCTTAGATGATGATGTTTCTTCTCCTGCCTCTTCTTTTTTCTTCGCGCATTTTTTCTTCTCTCCTCTTCTCAATACTGTTATACCTTGTTGGTACCAAGCAAATTAAAAATTGCTCTCCTACCTCCTACTTGGTACTCTTCTCTCTTCTTCTTCTAGTTTCTCTCAGCTCTCAGCTTTCAGCTCTTTACTTCTTCTTTCTTCTTCGGGTTACAACCATCAAAAATCTAATAAATAACAATAAACTGTTGTGTACTACGTATTTATTATAGGTCTACACATTATATAAATAATGTGGTAGTCCTATTAAAATTGCATAGTCTAATTATATAAATAATCAAAAATACCTTTAAAGAATAGATAAAAGTGAAGTACATTACTTAATTTAAGTCTTATTGTATTCATATTTATTATTTATCCATTGAATGTCAATTAATAATTTATGGTCACGGCACACAACAACCACATTTTCCTGGTTTAGGATTTACATATATGGTATGATGCTGTAATAAAAATGAGAGGTGATGAGCGAAGGACGGAGGAAGAAGAAGAAAACAAATGGGCTCAATACTCCGTACTCGTTAAGGGATATAGCATCTAGCATCTTCCAATATTAAAATAGAAAGTACAAGTAAAAAATATTACAAAGAAATTAAATAACATAAATACAGCATATGGTTAAAATTATAATTAATTATTATGAGTTTTTTCGCCTCCTCCTCACTCTCTACGGTATTTATTATAACAGAGCTGGTCCTACCTACGGCGGGTAGTTTAGCTTCTTTTTCTATTATTTCTTTCGCAAAAAAAAATTATTATATTATTATTTAGCAATTTAATCGTAAATATTTCAGAAATCACAGGAATACGTATACGTGGCTCCTGAATTGTATAGGGTCAGAGGAAATAAAGATCACGTTCTCTTCGTACACTTCATACACACTACGATTAAGCAGTGGTTCTATCGTAGCAAACAAAAAGCCGTACTTTCCTAGACGACCTTCTAAATTCTTTACAGAACATCGCAGGCAAGCATGGGGAAAGGGCGGAAGAGTAAAAAAAGCTCAAAAAGCTCTAAGGAGCAATCTAAAGAATCCTTGAAAATGTCTGTCGAACAATTTCTTTCCTCGGCGCTGCCTACAGATGGTGCTCCTATTGAGGAAAATTCTAGTCCCGCAAAGGAGTTGCCTGGAGACCGGCAAGAAAGGGAGTCAAACATGAACATGGAAAAGCTCGAGAACAAAGACCCTGAGTTTCACAAGTTCTTGGCCCAGAACGACCCATCGCTTTTGGAGTTTAGCAGTGACGAAGAAGAGGAGGAGCCTCCTGCGCAGAGGGCACCCAAACCTCAACGTGCTGCAGACGATGTTGGAGAAGACGTTATAGTGCTAACAACGAAAGCACTAAAACTCTTAGAGCAAGTGACCTTTGAACAGCATTCCGTGGTCGGCTTGCGGCAACTTGTACAAGCTTTCGCCGCTGGGTGCCACCTCAGTGACGAGGTAGAAGCGCAGAATAACTACAAATTTGCGATTAAGGACAGCGCCGTTTACAATCAATTGATGAATATTGTTGTGAACCGAATTCACGAAGCGTTTGACTATCAGTTCCGGGACGTGCTAAAGAAGCGGGAAAAGAATAAATCGGCAAACACGGACAAAAAAGTCATGTACTCGGCCAGTTCGAAATGGTCGAAGCTCAAGGCAATCGTAAAATCTTTCTTGGCAAACTACATTCACATGTTAGACTCCCTGACCGATAAATCTATCATCGATTTCGGAATCAACGCTCTGAGTAAGTATGTTCCTCTGGTAGCACCGTTAGAAAATTTAGCGAAGCGGCTGTTGAAAAAGCTGCTGGATGTTTGGAGTTCCGCAACTTCTGAGAATACTCGGTTAACCGCATTTTTGCGTGTTCGTCAGCTTGTGCTGGAATCCTCCCCTGCATTTACGGAACAGGCCATGAAAAGTATTTATTTGTCGTACGTGCGGAATTCCAAATTTGTGAATGAGCTTACGAAACCGAACGTGGACTTGATGGGGCGCTGTGTAGTAGAACTGTATAGCATGGACCTAAAGACGGCGTACCAGTGTGCATTTATGTACATCCGGCAGTTAGCGATTCATGTCCGAGGAGCGTTGAAAGACACATCCAAAGATGCGGTAAAGAACGTTCATAACTGGCAATTTTTAAATTGTGTCCGGGTATGGACTTCCCTGTTGATCGCGTTTCCAAAGGAGACCGAATTAAAGCCCTTGGTTTACCCTTTGGTGCAAATAGTGTTGAGCTGCATGCGAATGCTCCCGGTCTCTCGTTATTTACCTTTTCGATTCCACTGCATCGAAGTGCTGATTGGTTTGTCTGCTGCAACAGAAGGCACGTTAGTGCCTATTGTTCCATTCTTGATGGCGTCGTTGCAAGACTCGTCCCTTCACACCAAAAACATGGGGTCCACAAAGCGTCCTCCCAAGTTAGCCTACATAATAAAGACAAGCGATAAGGATGCAAAATCTGCTCAGTTTAAAGACATTGTAGTGACCAGGTCAATCGAACTTTTAAATGCATACCTGGATGTTCATCGCTATTCTATTTCATTCCCAGAAATCTCAGCCCCTGCAATAGTTGGACTACGTCGCTTCTTACGGACTACTAGAAACTCGAGGTGGCGGCAGCAAGCGAAAGCGTTTGTGCTGCGTCTTGAGCGCGTATGTACTGACATAAAAAGTAGAAGAAGTTCCGTTGACTTTTCCCCGAAAGACCTTAGCAAGTGTGCAGAATTCATGGCCGGGGAACGTACGAAAGCGAAAACTTCAAAAATTGCCAAGAGCTTCATGGATACCTCGAACTTGAAAAGAAAATTAGAAGCTACGGAATCCAACAAAACGCAATCGAAGGGAAAATTCAATAAACTTCCAAAAAGAGCAAAAGTGGAAAAGCCTGTCGTGGCGCCGTCTCCAGTTACAAAAAGTAAAGAGTCGTCGGTTGATGAAGACGATATTGTGGAGGACATCAAATTCAGTAGTGATGAAGAAAGTAGTGATTAATATTCAAGTCTAAGAACGACGACGAGTGATTGTTAAGAAAAGGCGAAACATCTTAGAAATGGGGCCCCGGTAAACGCCTCGAGTTTACTTGCGAAGTGCGAGGTTACTTTTTCGGTTTTAAAAAATAAAAGAGATGCCATAGTTTTTTAACACTTTTTTAGATTCAAAATTATCAAATTTAGCTTTTTAAAACACAAATAATGGCTGAGCTTATTCTTAAGAGTAGTGATATAAGCTGAATCAGGATTTGTTTGAGCTAATTACTTTAAATAACAGCCAATTTTTTGTTTTTGAAAATCTTGCAACACATGGTTAACACCAGCTTGTAAAGCCTTTTTGCCTGGGCATTGCACGCTTCACCCCGTCGTTTGCCTTTCTTTCTTTGCTTTTCCTCGGCTTACTCCTCTTCCTTTTTCCCGCCATAGCCAGTTTGCTCGGTGGAGGCAATCAAACCAAATACAAGTACAAAGTAGCTAAGACCCAGGGAAAACCAGAACCAGAGAACTCCGTCGTTGGATTTAACGAATTTTGTGTCTTGTACAGCGGCCGTAAAAAGTGCAAACAAACCGATTACAATACCGTACAAGGTGAGCAAAAGACCGCACGTAATTGCTAAATCTTGCGTGCTAAGTCCTGCGAAGCACACCTTATATGCGGCACGCTCTGCCATGTAAAGCGTTCGCTCCGTCTGTTGGGGTTTATACGCTTCCCCTTCCACCTCCGCTTTCACCGCTGCAAACCCAATCCGAGTTGTCCTTCTTCGAATTGTAAACAGCGAGAAATTTAATAATTTTATCCTTGCTCTTATCATAGTGTCCAGTGTGTGCTTAGCAATCGATTCCCCCTCGCTGTCGGAGGATTCTGGACTCAAAAAAGTTCTTGTATACATTGATGTTGTTTTTACTACTATTTTTGTGGGCGAGTCCACCAGTAACCAGTGGGTCGCAAAAGTGAACTGAAATCCCTCGCCGATTCCCACAAGAATGAAAAGGCTAGAATAGATGCAGCCTGCAAAATTCAACGTTTTTACCGTACCATCAAGGGTCACATGCCTGGTCATCAAATCAAGAGTGTTATGCTGGAGTTGAGCAAGCAGCTCAAGTTTGCTAGAGAAACGGCACTTTCCGTACAAAACGAATTTCGCACAAAGAAGGAGGAGCACGAAGAAGAAAACCAAGAATTAAAAAAACAGATTGAAATGCTCCAGGCGCATTTAGAGTTCGTAGAAAAGGATGCTGCGGAACATGCCCGTGAAAAGTACTTTCATGCGCAAGAAAACATGAGGCTCAAGAATGCAGTCAAGAGTTTACAAGCGCAAATGAGCGGACAAGATGATCCCGCCGGGCTCCAAATTGCTTCAAAACCCAATGCTACAGAGATGCTTGCCCAACATTTTAAATTAACGATTCCTTCATTTGTGAACTTGGGCTCACACTACACATATCAGATAGAGATGGTGCTTCATGAAAAACGCTGGAGCTCTAGTTGCCGTTACAGCAACTTTTACGTTCTACATCAACAGATGCAAAGCGACAAAGAAACTCAGCCTTTACCAAAATTCCCACAACGGCATTTATTTACTCCTTCGGAGAGAGAAATGAGGGAGCGGCAAAGACTGTTAGAGGTATATATGCAAAAATTAGCAAGCACTGAAACTTCCTGGAAGAACGTAAATTTTGTGTCTTTTCTGGACAATGAGGAGTCGATGCTAAGAAAAATGGTATTGAAGGAAACCACTCCATCGTAAAATCTATGTGTTCTGTTATCGTTTACTCGTATTAATTAAAAATCTCATTTAAGCTGTTCCACTTACCCGGTACTTGATCTCATTTAATTTTTTTCTTATCCACAGTCAAAATTACACTACACACGGGCGGTACATCGAACCCGTACCTGTACCGGTACCAGGTACCTGGTATTATAGGTACAGGTACCGTTCCGGTATAATATAATATTTATACCTGGTACGGTTCCTGGTATTAATACCTGTACCAGGTACCGTACTTCAGAAAAAAAACTGAACTTGTTTTTTCTAGCACCTCTAATATGAATAATGATGCTATTGCGCTGTAAAATAATAATATTATTACAGTCCACCACAAATTCGCACAATTATTTAATAGTATTACTACTACTATATATATTACAGACGACCACATAACACACACGTTTTCGTCGCACGCGGTTATCTCTTCGTTCACGCTTTTCCTTTGCTTCAGATCATACATTCTTATTCAATTGTTTCGTCTTTTTAAAGAATTTTAATAAACTGCGTGGTAGTAAAATGCGTGGGATACGTGCATGAACATTTTAGGCGCCTGCATTTCTATAAAACATACCTTACCTCTTATTTTCACCAATGAACCTGGAAGATGAACAGCGTCTAAAGGCTCACAAACGTCGCCTGGAGTCTGGTGAACTCGACGGTCCCTGCAACCAACGAAAACGGAAGCGGTTGATGATGAAAATCGCTAAATTGAAAAAGAAATGTGCTGCCGATAATCTGAGTACCAGTGCTCCAAAGAAAAACAAGCTGAACAGGAAGCAACGAAAAGTTAAAACTTTGCATTTGAACAAAGAGTTGAAGGAGCTGGCGCAACGCAAGCAACTAAAGCGCGCCCAAAACGCGTTCCGGAAAGGGGAGAGCCTTGGCATCGTCGACAAGCACTCGTACACCAACATGATCAATGCGTATATTCGTTGTGGGAAAAATGATATGGGAAAGCTCCTGCTGGACCAAATGGTTAAGAGAGGAATCGAGCCTTCAGTCGTTACGTACACAGTGCTGTTAAAAGGGGCTTGCGAAAGTGGAACGTTGCAGTTGGCGAAAAATATATTGTGTGATATGGAGCGATCTAGTGTTGCCCACAACTTACGAAGCTGTAACACGTACTTGCGTGGCTGCGTAAGGGCGGGTGCGGTCGCAGAAGGCATACAGTTTTTTAAAAGTATGACGATGGACCCGGACTTTACGACGTACGAATACCTTGTCAGCCTGCTGTGCAGGGCGTTGCATGTGAACGACGCAGCTGAGATAATCAAGACTTTAGAAAACGAAACTTCGACCGATAATGTATCGCTGGATATTTGGCTAGCAAGAACATATGCGATGCTCCGCGAAAGAGCGAAGTCGCAGCATTTTTTGATCAGAGCACAGAACAAAATTGATAAAAACTCAATGCTAGACCAGCAAATTCAGCACAGGCGAGAGCGAACATCAAGAGAGAGAGAGAAGCACGACTTGTCGAGGGCACGGTCCATTGCCCAGTTTGCAAATCATCGTCAAGAAGAGTTGAGACTAAAACTTCACCAACTCGAACAAGTCCATCAGTACTGGTCGAACAGCAGTCCCTCTCTTAGCCACTATTTTAGGAATGTCATAGTAATTGGGGACATGGCTCAGGCCGCCGATGATCATATTGCGAAAACTGGCAATGAGAGCACAGGGAGCAATTCTACAGGTGCAAAGCATCTTCGAACAAATTTCTCTATAGCCAATCTAGAGGATCGGTACGGCTGCGCCGGTGGCAGAGAAAACAAAACGTTGCACAGATCGACCGTGGAAAAATTTGATGATTCAGGCAAACTTAACCTGCCCGGCCAGTCGATCAAGTTAGAAATTGGTGCTGGCACAGGAGAATGGGCACGATCACAAGCAAAGAGGGATAAATCATCAACTTGGGTAACACTTGAGTTACGCAGTGATCGGGTGTACGAGACTTTCTGTGGCATTGCTCTCAACCATCAAAACAATGTTATCGCCATTGAGGGAGAAGCGAACAATGTTGTAGAAAATTGCATGCCCTCCCAAACGATTGACTGGATATTTATCAACCACCCCGAGCCACCGGAAAGAACTGGCGGAGAGAGTGATTCGAATGGTGCTCATTTATTGACCTGCGACTTCTTTCGGCAATTGTTGCGCGTTTTGAAGCCAGAAGGAAAGTTGACTGTAATGACCGACAACCTACGATATGGACGGTCCCTTGTGGAAAATATTTCGAAGAACAGTTTCGTAGACGTTCTAAAAACGAATGACCACCAAGAGCTCGTGAAACTGGGCTCTACGTCTCAACAGCACGGTGAAATTGTTCAGTTGAACCCAAATGCCCTCGAAAAGCAAGAAAGTACTGGGTTTGTCACACTTTACGAAGGCAATCCTGGCGAAAAGGCGGGGCACACTGTCGACGCGTCCTCCCAATTCGGCCGCTTGTGGGACACCGGCAGTAAAGTTAGACGGTTTTACATGTGCGTTACACCAGGCGAGCAGAGAAGCTAATGCACCGATTAGCACTTGCTCTGAGAATCACCACGGTGGTGGGAATTAATTGAAAAGAGGGTTGGCAACCGACCACCCCACAAATATTATACGTTTAATCAAGATTTTTCAATCGGAGATAGATATATTATGCATATTTTATGAAGAAAAAATATTAATGCTATTCCTATATAATTTTACTATCGCTCTTCAAAAATAAGAAACACGACTGTCGTTGTTTTTCTTTACGTAAAATGCGATGGTAGACACCTGTTCAACAAAGCGTCAATTGTCCTTGGCGCGAAAAAAAATCTGACTCGATTTGCAAAGTATGGAAGCGTTCCGTCAGAAAATGACAAACGAAAGCATGGAGGACGTATAACTGTATAAGTTTAGATCACACAACCGTTCCGCTTCCCACGTCTGCGCTTCAACGAGCGTTTGTAAATTGTTTGCCCTCAATTGACTTGGAATTACGGTTCCTAGGGACAATTTTGTGTGAAATGGGCGATTTGGACCAAACGCCACCCCAACAACCACTTGTTCATTTAATTGTGTTGGAATAACAAATCGCATAGGCATACTTTTATCTATCTAAAACTACTTTTGAGCGTTTGAAATTAAGAAAAAAAACCTGTTTTCATAAAGATCTCTTCATTTCAAATAGTTAACACAAAGTCCATGGTACTTTTTCAATTCCGCGCCACAGATACTCGTCAATTGCAAATCGACGGTCTCTGTGTTTTCTTATGCTGTGTTTATGTTAAAGATAAAAATAAAATATACAGCTACACAACATACTACCGGGCTTCACTTCTTCGAAGAAGATGTTTTTTTCGTTCATCATTTTGTTTGTTTTCTCCCCTCCTCCTTCCTTGGTATTATACCTCTTCTTCCGACGACCGCGATACGAGGAATTCTGCGAAGTGAGTGTGGACTGCCACCTTCGTGGTAAAACTTTTTTGATACAAAAATCAGGCTATATAAAGCCTTACAGAAGAATGACATATGTCGAGCAAATCACGGACCAAGTTACTCTAAAAAATTAGTAGCACGTAAAAAATGAAGGTACTTTACCAAACTCTGTTGTTGGCAGCCGTTGCCACGGCGACGCCTGAAACTCTGTACTCGCCTACACCCTATGGTCAGGTCCTTTCGCACTGTGTTCACGAAGTACCGAGCGGTTCGCATATAAAGGAATTGCCTTCCGGAGACACTCTCGTTGTACCACCAAACAAAGGCGTCAAGGGATATGTTATTCCAAAATGTGACGATCGTAATGGTACGCTTCCAGTACTGAAAAGGAGCGTACGAAAGTCTGTGCAAGGCCTACCTCCGAATTATGACGGGTGGCTTCAGTATACAGCCCTCAACACTTCGCAGGTTGGTTTGACTGGCGGCTTTGACGCATTTACAAACGTAATGACGGTGCCGGATGTTCCTAAAGATACCCCACAAGTGTTATATTTCTTTCCAGGACTCCAAAATATCAATTGGATCCCGAAAGTCGACCCTGAACCAACGCCATCAAACCCGTTCGACATTATCCAGCCTGTGCTTCAATTCCCAGGTGGTTTTCTTAACCAAGGCTGGGGATTAAAAAGTTGGTACGTCACCGTTAATGCTGGTGCGCTTTTTTCCAAAGAGATAAAAGTTAAGGCGGGCGACGAAATATTGTGCAATATGACCCGCCTGGGGGAAACAAAGTGGTCTGTTGCTGGAACTTTGAAAAGTAGTGGCCAAAGCACGACGCAAGTAGCGGACAACGAACGGCTGAGACTTCAGCCTTGGGCATACAACACTTTGGAATGTTATGGGTGTTCCGGGTGCTCAACCTTTCCCCAGACTCCGATTGTCTTCAAAGAAAACAAGCTCTATCAGAATGGAGAGCTGATCACCAAAATCAAAGGCACGGACTGGCAAATTAACCCGCAGCCGGCAGAACACCTTGAGTGTCACGAACGTACTTCTGTTGACCCCACAACTGGGGATACCACAATATCTTTTCAAAATTAACGAGAGGAGCGTCGGGGCGAAAGTGTCCAAGACCGTGATATGTCATATGCGAGAGGAGTTGCCTACAGTACACTGTGTACACACGAAAAAATAAATTAATACTTGCGCCTACTACTACTAAAAATTACATAGGAGAGAGCAGTACAGAACATTGTATTCCCGGCAAACAACAAACAAACGCAGTGAAGTGTAGGCCGTCAGAGTTTAGTATCTTTCACTTCTTTCAGTCGCAAGCTTGGCAATACTTCGAGAAATGTATGAATCAGCGCAGCACCCAAAGCTTTGCTTCGCTCAGGCGTCCATTGCCTCTCTGGCTCGGGGTTATTGTACGTCGCGTCTTTGAACGGCATTTCCAAGGTCACGGCAAGACAATTGAATCGATTTGTAATTTGATCGGCGCCGATTGCCAAATTGGCCTGCCCTGGCGCATCGCTCCCATACCCTTTGCCTCTTTGAAAATCTTCTGAGGCTTCACAGTATGCGTCCGAAAACTGGTCAAATAAGGACTTTAATCGTGGGGACCAGTTCGGACAACCAGCACAGTCCGCAAAAAAATTAGCTTCGATCTCTTCATCCCCATGAACATCAACATATGCATCACACCCTGTTGCTTTAACTTCGTTCAGAACATGATAGACTTCAGGAGATCGTTCCAACGATGGCGCGGTGTAGTCGCCAGTGCTACACCACTCCCTATTTAAATTTGCCCCGCAAGCATTCGTTCGCAAGTGGCCTCGAACAGTTCCGTCTGGGTTCATGTTTGGCACAGCGTGGATGGTGGCTTGCTGTCGCAGTGCTTCCCCGGCCTTATTTGTTTCGTCCAGCAGAGCACCGATGAAACCTTCCATGAACCACTCTGCCATAGATTCTCCAGGATGCACTCTGGCGTTCACCCACAAATGCATTTCCCCTGTCCCTACAATCAAATAATCAATTGGGCGGTGATCCAACGTTAGGCCTAAAACCCTGAGGGAGCAAAGCGGAGACATTGCTGACTTTGCAACGAGCTGCTGGTGCCGCTCGTAAGTGAACGGGGCGAAATATGCAAACCAAACCGTATCTTGCGTTGACAGATGCTTCCACTGGAGAACACCGTTAACATCGTCATACGACGTGTCTTGAATTCGAAACCAACTCTCTTGGTCATAACTCGCGCACGTCTTGTAATTCTTCCATCCCGCCGGATAGCTGGACTCTCCGGCGTTAACCACGCGGTATGTCACGTTCCGGCCTTTGACTTGGCTGCTTCGAAAATAAAACCATTGCGCGTGGCACCGCCGGTCAGTTCCCTCAGTAAACGGTTCGCTGCGAAGTCGCAAAGTTACACTATCAGATTCTACGGTTTCGACCAGAATGCTACCAGAATCGAAATTCGCGTTGATTCCAATGCCCCCTTTCACCGAGCAGTCAAGATACGCGCTCGGTAAAGAAGTGCTTTTTGAAGATGCTATTGAAGCCATCGTCCCAAAGAAATTGGATAACTAAAACAGGTGAAAACGAGCCGAACGTTAGGTGGACTGCTTAACGCTCGAACATATCTTGAAATGGTGAGTACCGTCCGATATGAATTATAAACAATATTCATTTCTGTCACAGAGCGGGAGAGTCTTTGTTTTAAAGTAATACTTTTAATGATAAAGACTTCAAACTTCCTGGTGGTGTGTCTGTCACTTCCCGGACCAAATAACAGGGCGTAGCTCCCGTGAGTTGATTTTAGAATTTGTTTATCTAAATCAGCTCACGAAAAAACGAACCCAACAGACAGCTATAATGGGCGCTACGTGTTACTCAATTGTGTGTCGCTTCCCGGACCAAATAACAGGGGTTTAGCTCCCGAGAGTTGATTTTAGAATCTGTTTATAATAGTCTAAGAATCTAGAATCTAGATCAGCTCACGAAAAATAAATACCACATATAGCTGTATTGTTAAAAACGAACATCATAACACAGCATCGAGTATTTTTGGGACGATTCATATGTTATTTTATCATATCCTTTGTTTTGTTTTAGTTATTGATGCTGGGTAATACAGTACATAGGGAAAATACAAGTACCAGAAATAAAGATAAATTTGTGAGAATAATTAAATTTTACTTTTTTTCTCTATCTTCTGTATCCTAATTCTCAAAACAAAAAGCACCAGGCTACAGTTACGAACGTAGGCGATAACCAATATCGTTTCGACCGAACGGCTCCACTTAATTGGTTGCCTTTTGTGGCTGTTGCGTTGGCGTCACTAAATGTCGTTGTGGTGGGAGTTTCGGTGGTTGTGGTGTTTCCGGTGGTCGTTGTTGTACTTGGAGCTTCTGTAGTAGTCGTCGGAGCTTCTGTAGTAGTTGTCCCTGGTGAGCCTTTAGCATCTGTTGAGGCATTCACGCTTGCGACTGGAGCATTGGCTAATGCCTTGCCGGACGTAGTCATCATTAGGCCTTGTACTGATGCCCGAGACGTGTCGAAGGCACCATTGGTTGGATCTCCCACACTTATCTTGGCACTTTAGTCTAAACGCAAACCCTGCGGCAAGTCGGCGATAGTTTGGTACGACTGGTCTGGAATATCCTTTTTTCTTTTTGTGTTTTCTGTGTTTTTTGGGTCTTCTCAGTTGAAACTCACGGTTGACAAAGGTGCAGTCACAGCCACAAGGACCGCAGTTTGTTGGTAGTAAGCCGGGTTTGGGACAATCTGCTGGCATCATCATACGGCAAACGCGTGGCTCGTCCGCAGTGCCTGCCGGTACACAGTATGCAGAGAACACTGGTACCTTCCAATGAGAGATGTACTTGTAGCCAAGGCGTTTTCCAACCTTCTCTTCATCGTCGTCGCAGCCACATCGAACACGACTGACACTGAATGAACCAGCGTTTGTTTGCTTTTCATTGCAATGAGGAAGGCCGCTTTCTGAAATGAAATCGGAGACGCCAGGTGCTGGGCGGAGGGCTTGTGTGCCGCACGCCAGGGCACCTAAAAGCACAACAGCCGCTGTTAGCTTCATTCTTTTCGTTCTTTTGATTTGTTGTGATTTTATATTTTTGTTGTCGTTGCGATTTTGCTTCATATTGTCCTTTAATCTTTTGAAAAGTTTGTTTAAAAAACCAATGCTTTACCGTAGACGTCCATGTGACTTGAAGAGTGTGTACAGTTTTTTCTTGTTACATCTTCTTTGATGATGATGATGGATGTGTGTTGTTTTTTTTTTTTGGATAATAATAATAATTATTAAGCGAGGAGGAGGAGGGAAGGGGTGCGTGATCCTACATTTTATCTTTACATATAGAAATAGCAAAGAAAGAAGAAACAAAAAAATGAGATGTGCTGAAAGAAAAAAGAAATGAAAAAAAAAGAAGGTGCTGAAAGGTTTTTTTCGTACCTATTTTTATGTAACTAACTAACTAACATGGAGTTAGTGTTACAAAAAATAGCATTGAATAATAGGTAAAATGACAAAAAAACTTATTATTTTAACCAACAAAAGTTCTATCGATTAGTTTATAGCTTAGTAGTAAAACGTCCATATGTTTCTTTTCTTTTTTCCCTTCTTCGGTGAAGATTTTGTTGGATCATCCGAGGCCTCCTCTTTCCCTTGCGATTTTTCTGGCTTCTTCTTCTTCTTCTTCTTCTCTCCCAACAAGAATGCCTTTGTGTCTATTTTGACGGCTACTCGCTTGTCTTTTATGTGCTCTTCTGTGTCTTGTTTCTGCTGTTGGAGGTGCTTCAAGTCTGCCTGGATTCGGTTTAATTCTTCTTCCAAGTCCCTGGCCTCTTCCCTCATTTCCAAAATGGCATTTTTGATTTCTATCGAAGCTCTATCATTTGTAGTTTCCCCAGGTGGCCGATTTGCCAGCCGCACGGTAATGCGCTCTTCGAACACAGTTATGGATGCTAGCTTCTCCTTCAGCACCCTTGCAACGCGCACTTCTGCTTTCTCTGCCCTACGTATGATCTTCATATCCTTTAGCTCTGCTTCCACATTCTCAATGATCAATTTTTCTGTTCGCAAACACTCCCGAAATTGAAACGACACATCTTTCTGTGCTTTCTGAAGGTCTGCGTTGGAGCAGAAATCTCCCAGTGACTGGCAGATGGCCTTTATGTTAACTCGTGTGTGGCAGGCTTTATTGACCAATTCTTTGCATCGCTTTGACAACCGTTCAAAGGCAGTGGTCCAAGAGTCTACTGGCAAAAGCGATTTGTTTGCCTTTGGTGACGATGCTATCTGTGATTCTGGGGAGACAGACTTCTGGTCAGTCGACTGGGTGTTGCCTTCCCCGGTTTCAACACTTTCCTTTTTTATCTGGAGGAGTGGAACGATTTCGGGCATTTCTTTGGTCAAGAGTTTTGGGGCTTTCAAATTGTCTGTTTTCTTTTTGAAGCCTGCGCTCGTCCGACCGCAGCCGACGGACAAGTGGTCTGTGCGAGCATTAAGAGTACTCAGCACGGTACCATCAAGTTCCATCGCTACTTTTTTGTCCTGTATCATTTGTTTTGCCGCATTTATTGCCCTGTCCATCCCTTCAAGCACATCCGTCACGATGTCTATCTGGTTTTCAAGTTTTTCAGCCCCTGCCTCCAGAAGAGACAGCTCCGTTTCCAACGCTTCTTGGACTTTATCTTTAATCTTATGACTTTCGGGTCGTGTTTCTCGCACTTCAGTCCTTTGTTCGTTCAAACTTCGTTGACGAATTAATTTTTCAAGCCTTAAGGACAAATCCTCTTTGTCAGAATTTAATCTTTCACGTTCTGCGTCCAAATGAGCGAGCAAGCGCTTCATTTCGTTGTATTGTTTCCTGTTAGCGGCAATTTGTGAGCGAAGTGCCCGGTTGACCCGAAAATGACTGCTTTCCTCCACGCTCAGGGAGGTCGAATTGTTAGAAGCCAACCCAAGCCCAGCCTTGTTTTCGATAGGCTCTGCAACATTAAGGGACCGGTCAATGGTGCCACGCTTTGGTATTACAGTGCCGCTGGTTGCAGCCTGCTTCAACGTGGACTGGAATTCCTCTCGCCTCCGGTTTCGTTTTTCTTTGATCATCATTTTGGACTTTTCCGGGCGTTGCTCCTTCGCGGGTACGGCGTATTTGTCTGGGCTACCACGTCCCAACGATTTTTGCAACAAAGTTTTCTGTATTTTTTCCTGGGACTTAGAGTACTGTGCTATGGCATTCGGCTGGGTCTTACCTTGTAGCTGTTCTCTCCATGCACTTTGTGAATCTGGGGAGACTACGTATTTGCTCCCCTGTCCTTTTGGCGCAATGCTCGGGGAACTTAAGAATCTGGACACCTCTGCGTCAAGCTCATCAAACATTATGACAGTTATAATCAGTTATCTTAAGAATATAATATAATTGAATTCAACGCCTGTAAGTCTTGGTTGCCCTCACTCTTGAAACAAACACGCAAATTTGAGCACGAAATCTTCATTCGTGCGCGGTATTTTCTTATGAGTGCATTGTAAAAGGCATGTTGTCTTTAGTTGTTTGTTTCATATCCTGCAAAATATTCCAAGTGTTGCTAGTTGTGTTGTACTTCTTGTTCTTCTCTTTTTTTAATAATTATAATGGAGGTACAACCTAACACAGCATCTAAAAGTTTTTATATTTTCGTTGTCATGGTAAAAAAAAAGAGAATTGAGTAACAAAATTGAGTTACATTAAATACAAATTAGAATCGAAACAATTTATTGGTTCTTCCTTCTTTTAATCGCTCTGTTCCTTTTGTTTGTATATATTAGGGACTTTGCATTTCACACAAAGTAGTATTGACAAAGATATTCTATGTAATTAAATAAAAAATTCGTTGTTCATCTTCCAATTCTATTTTTGTCACATAGTCTCTACTAAAAAATAGAAATAATACTTCTTTCTTTTTTTCAATAATTCATTACAATAATAGAACAACATCTTCTATATTAAATACATTAATATTTATTATATTATTCATATTTAAAACGGATAACGGATTAATAAAATATTTTAATTAAAAAAAATAATCCATTGCATTGGAATGTATACATAATACATAGAGAATAGAGACTACCGAACCGGTAGTCGTCTACGAGCGTAAGAAGTAGAAGCCAAATACAAACCCCGACTTTAACCCTAATTTGAAAAATAGATATTTTAAGGTATTTCAAACCAAAATTTAATTGTCCAAAAATTGAGCATTAGTTAGCGAGTCCAGAGGAGAGTAGTCCGTTTCACCCTAACCGACAGAAGAAGAAGGGTCTGAATTAATATAGACACAGCATATATGCTTAATAAAAAAAAAAATCGACAAATAATTATTATTATTATTATTATTAATAATAATTTTTTTTTCGTGTCATTTATTACTCGGTCGAGAATTGGTTGCTGAATACCGTATGTTCACGGTTCGAATGACAAAGGCACGGGTTTGGCATTTTTCTGTCTGTTAAGAAATGAGCGATATGAAAATCATTTCGTTGACAAACTATTGTACATCATAGTGGTTGAGAAGAGAGGGGAGATATACTAGCAATTAGTACTTTGAAGATGGCTACTAATTTCTACCTTAGTGAACTCTCGTCGCAGGACAAAGCGAAGTTTTTGTCCATTGCGGGTGGGCTAAACCGTGACAAACAGCAGAATAAAACGCAGAATAGTTTCGTAGGAAATAGAGATGCTATACTGAAATTAAGGGAGAGGTTAAAGGTGATGGAGGCCGAAAAGGATGAGTTAGAAGGGAGCAACGGTCACCTGAAAAGGGAATTAGGACTGGCACAGGAGGAGGCAAAAGACTTAAAATCGGAACTCGAAACACTTCGCAACGTGCACGAGAGGACCGTTCAGGACAATAGAAAAACTGTAGATCGAATGCAATTGGAGCGTTCCGCAGAATCGTTAAAATCGGCGGATGCTATTTCCAATCTTGAAGCTAAATTAGCCAACCTTGAGGAATACGAACTTTTGAAACAGGAATTCGAAGCCACCATTGCTGACTTAAAGGAGCAGTTACGGCAGCAGACGCAGGACAGCTTGGAAAAACAGCAAGCCCTTGAACAAAAAGTTCAAGATACAATGGAGAACGGGGAAAGGCGAAGGCGGAAGGATGTACAGGTGGTGAGAGAGGAAATGGAAGCGAAGCTAGAGCACATGCTAGACGCTACCACCAGGACAACTATAACAGAAAATTCCAGGATGACTACCGAGCTGCAATACCTTTCGCATAGAGTGACCCAACTGTTGCACAACAACAAGCGCTTAACGAAGAAGAACAAGTATCTGACCAGGGAATTAAGCTCTTCTGTCGAGATGTCGAACGAGACCACTAAGCGGGTCCGATTTTACCAGCGTATGTACGAACAAATGAAGAAAGCCTCCGAGATTGAAATGACAGCAAAGTTGGAGGAACAGGAAAGCGCCAGGGTAGAGTTGTTGCAAAAGGCACAGAAGTCTTCAGGTAGTAACACGGTAGGGCACCAACCAGGCTCCAGCAATACGCGAGAGTATACTGCAGCTTTGGAGGAGGAGTTTTTTGATACGGAGAAAAGCGAGGACGTGAGGGATGTTTCATTAGCACTGAACGAACTCACTACCTTGCTAGAAGATCGGTTGAATAAAGGGCAGTCAGAGGTACAGTTTTGTCGCGGAAAGAATGAGGAATTGTATCACCGAGCTGGTCGAGGGCTAAGAGTTTCCTCGTCTGCAGAATTACTGGCGGCCACCCCCCATCGCCCGGGGATGAACACTGGTACCTCGAAGTATGCAAAGTGGGAGTCAAATATTCTACCCGCTGGAAAAAGCGTACCGGTTTAATTTTTATAAGAAGTGCTAACAAAAATATTTCAAGACCCTCTTAGTACTCGTAAGAAGAGATATACGTGCACAAAGGTTGTATACGAGCACTTAATTTATGGACCTCTCCTATTCCGCAATTCTTAACAATCCTCAACAATCCTCTCTTTCTTTAATATCATACACCGTAATTTTAAAACTTAAAGCTACATACAAATTTTAAAAACAAGAAAATTGGCTGTTATTTAAGTACTTAAATTTAGCTTCCTCATACCCTAACCCTAACTTGATTCTAAAATTTTGTTTCGTTGTTGGTTGTCAATCACCGAGGGGATGATATAATTTCCAAATTAAATTTTAAGAGATTATTTTTTGATGTTCCAATGCAAACTTACATCTGGAACTCGTAGCAAACAATCCACAAATTTGTTCTATTCTTGAGGCATAATGGCACAGGTCGGTGCAACGAGATTTGAATTTAGAGTCTCAATCTTCACTGATAGACTTGGTCCGACAAGGACAAACCCCCTTGATCCGGCGCAGATTTTTTTCCAGACTTCCCCATCGCCGTGTGCATATGATATAAAATCATCATAGACGAGTGCTTTGCTCGCCGCAGCTGATCGAATTGAAAGCTCATGCGCTGCAAATAAGCTAATAGAGCCATACGGGTATCGAATATGCTATTACGAGAAACGGTTGGTAGAAAAGTGCCGTAACTGTTTTGCGCACTGCCTTTTTTTGCGTTGTCGGCTTCTGGTACGATTTTCTTTACGGTAAAGTTGATACCTTTCCTCTTCCTAACCTTGTTGAAACGAAACATAAACAATTTGCCCTTGTCCAAGGGTTTGCTGTGGCATTCGGAGCACAATGTTTGGCTTTCTTTTGATACAGGAGGAATAGAATCGTACAGATAACGCACTTCATTGTCAGAAATGTACCGCAAGCACCCAAAACATTTGTGCTTTAGGTGCCAAACCAAGTGGTGCTCTTTCATAGGACTAATTCGGGCTGCCAGCCGAGACATAATCCACGATTCTCGTTCTCTGGCGGTAGGTACCGGGGGCGGCTTCTTGGGAGTAGGCAGTTTGCTTTTTCTTACAGTCTCCAACCACCTCGCCCGTTCTCCCTCGCGGCGCTGCAAGATTAAGCGAATGTCCGTTTGCATCATCTTGACCTTGACCTTGACACTTTTTCGTTTAGTCCCAACCTCATTCTTTGGCGTTTCTGGGATGTTGGCGCTTAATATCCTTGAAAACTTTGATTTTTTCTTCCCCGCAACCGTTGGGTATGCCTTCGATCCTCCTGCACTGCTGTTGTCCCTCTTTCGTTTGTCTTTCTTGGATGCACCGCCCTGAAAGTTCTGTCTCGTCAATTCTTGCCACCACAGACGCATTCCCTCGTCTGGATCGTCGACCATTTCTGAAAAACCTTCCAACTCCCTTAAAATACTTTCCGCCTCGCTGAGCCAAAAATCGCCGGTAAAATAGGGCAGATCAGCCAAGTTCGAAGGGCATCCAGCCTTACCCCATTCTGGCGCGCTCTGAACAGTGTTGGACTTATCGGCAGCAGAAGCTTTCGAATTCCCACCAGTTTTTCGTCGCGACGAGTGCGCAGACCCTCGAGTTTGGCGAAAAGCACGATGACCGTAGAAATGTGCAGCTGTGATGTCTTCCGAGTGTACCACCAAACCCTCCTCGATCGCCTTCGCCTCAATCGTTTTATACCATTTGACAAGCCGTTCGGTGTTTGGGGTACGCTGGTACTTCGGGTGGCAGTTTAGGATGTACGAGTCCCCAGCTCTTGGTGGGGGCGGACATGCCCATATGTAAACGGATTCGTACCCTCGCTGTTTGGCATCTTCTAGGTACCCCAGCATTATCTCGTGGTATGTTGGGGTCCTGAATATGCTGGGCTGCATGTAGTTGGTTGAATCAAGGTAAGATATGTAGGACTTCTTCGAGTTTGGGGAATTTCCGTCGACACCATATTCGTGCACGTACATGGCGAACAAGCAAACGTCAGTGCCCGCAATTCGTTGAAACAGGAACACCGCGACAGGACGGTACGGAAACTTGACTGCGGCGCGAGCAGCATATACTTTTCGTTGGGCGGTTACCCACCGCTTAAGTCGCGGCCACCGATTCAAGTCTCTGAATTCGCCGGCCAGCGCCCTAACCTTTACGCCTGAGAGAAAGTCCGCCGCTATCTCACGGCCAATGGAGTCCCCCTTTATCGCTTCAGAAAATATGCGCCTCCGGAGCCGCCTTTCGATCCGCTTGCTCAACGATGACTCTGGAAGCGCCGCTGCAGAATAATCGTGAGATGGAGAGTAAGCGACATGCCACGAATTAACGTTGCTTGGGGATACTGGGGCGTTTGCTATTTTCCCTTCCCCCTTGCTGTGCGTTTTGCAAACGTTCCTGTTGAATTTTGGGGCATCCAGTGCAAAGGTCTCCCATTGGTTCTCCCCGTCGCTTAGGAAACAGTTGGGGCATTTGAACCTTTTGTCGCAGTCCACTCGGGGCTCGTTTTTCGGATTGTTTGCGGTCCACCCCAAACCTACGTACGGAGGCCGCAGCGGGATAAGCGTGGTCGGCATGTATAGCGCACAGGCCATGTGCATGACGCGAGTGCAGCGCCTTTCACCGGCTGGGCCGGTGACGATTTTCCGGTTCCCGCACTGGATCCATTTTTCCAAAAACACTTCATCATTGGTGCACTGGATCAAATCCGATTTTTTCATAACTTCGCCGTACAGGGCGTTGAACTCCACAGGCAGGGCGTTGTAGCACTTGTTGCACCAGTGCTGCGCGAGCCCTTCGGACGATGCTTTCGACGCGATAAAATAGCGCGCCCCCCTCTGTATTTTGGCATTGCACGGTGCGCCGCAGCGCAAGACTGGAATGGAGAGCACCAAGTCTCCCGATTTGCACAATGCACACGTGTACTGCCTGTTCCCAAAATCAATGGGCAGCGAGCTCGTGGAACGGGCGTTGGACGGCCGGGTCGACTCGGCGCGCTGTCTCTCGCCACCCGCCGCACTCCATTGGTGTTTCAAGGCATCGGGAGCAAAGGCATTGCCCGGCTTTGAGCGTGATACCTCCGGCCCTCTTGGCCTCGCGCTGCCTTTCGACTTGCCACCACTTTTCCCTGTTTTCTTGGACGACTTTTGCTGGCTCCTCGACGGCAGCACTTGGAGCATCGGGTTTTTTGCCTCCATTTCCATTTTCTCCAAGGATGAGAAAATAAAACTTGAGACCAGACTTTTCAAAATTGTGGCACTTCTATGGATAGGATGATTTACAGGATTGTACAGGATAGCATTGTCAAACACAAGCGTTACGTCAGCGGAAAAATCCTGGACGGATGAGTAGGCGCCTGATATTAACTTGGCGCGCACGCTCTGCAAATCCATCGGCTGGC
>JACKZZ010011020.1_pt1 | contig 25050 bp, 24 predicted proteins | sample 8027871 | NCBI WGS metagenome assembly JACKZZ01 (sample SAMN15724774, study PRJNA655200) | protist metagenome | isolation source: fluorescence activated cell sorting (FACS) single amplified genomes of... | place: USA: West Boothbay Harbor, Gulf of Maine | collected 2000-07-19 | reverse complement strand
TAAAAGCAGTAGGCAAGGTTCACAAATTAGTTAAAGCGGCTAAAAAGTCCAAGATAAAAGGCCAGCTTGGCATCGCCCACACACGCTGGGCAACCCATGGCAAGACGACGGTAGCGAACGCCCACCCCCATACATCCGGTAGCGATATCGCTATCGTGCACAATGGCATCATCGAAAATTTCGAACCACTGCGTGACAAGCTCATCAAAGCTGGCTACTTATTCAAGACACAAACCGACACCGAGACGATTGCGCATCTAATTCATCAAGAGCGCAAGAACGGTAAGATAAGCCTTTTCAACGCGGTAAAAAAGACGGTCAAGAAACTACACGGGGCCTATGGACTTTGCGTTATAGACAACGATACACCGGATCAAATTGTAGTTGCGCGTTCCGGCAGCCCTCTAGTTATTGGCGTCGGCATTGGCGAAAACTTCGTCGCCTCAGATCCGCTCGCACTGGGCCAGGTTACCGATAGGTTTGTCTATCTAGAGGAGGGGGATATCGCACAGGTAAGCCGTGAATCCTATACGATATGGCATGCAGGCAAGAAGGTTAGTCGTTCGGTCACCACAATTCAGAGCAAGGCAGCAGATTCGGAGAAGGGTGCGTATAAGCACTTCATGCTCAAGGAAATGCACGAGCAGCCACAGGTATTGCAGGACACTCTCGATGGCAGGATTAGCGATGGGAAGGTTCTGGAGCAGGCATTCGGACTCAAGGCGAATGCCCTTTTTAATAAGGTAAAGAATGTTCAGATAGTAGCCTGCGGCACTAGCTTTCATGCCGGCCAGGTAGCCAAGTACTGGCTGGAGTCTGTAGCGAAGTTACCCTGTCAGATCGATATTGCTAGCGACTACCGCTATAGAGATATCATCGTTCAGCCCGGTACCTTGTTTGTTACTGTTTCCCAATCTGGAGAGACGGCAGACACATTGGCCGCTCTTCGATTCGCAAAGACTAAATCCTATGTGGGCAGTTTAGCGATCTGCAACGTAGCAAGTAGCTCCCTGGTAAGAGAGTCAGCTCTTTGTTTGTTGACGATGGCCGGCCAGGAGATAGGGGTTGCGTCGACCAAGGCCTTTACGACACAACTGGCTGTATTGTTAATCCTGTCGATCGTGTTAGGGCGAAGAACAGGGCTCAGCACAATTCAGGAAACTAAGCTCGTTAAAGACCTGGCCCGACTACCGGCAATTATCGCAAAAACGCTAAAGCTGAATAAAGAGATTAAGAAAGTCGCTAAACAATTTTCTGACAAGCACCATAGTCTGTTTCTTGGACGCGGCATACAGTATCCAATAGCGAAAGAAGGGGCTTTAAAACTCAAAGAAATTTCCTATATTCATGCCGAGGCTTACCCTGCCGGTGAGTTGAAGCATGGCCCTCTAGCCCTAGTAGACGATCAAATGCCAGTGGTTGCCGTAGCACCTAACAACGATCTTCTGGGGAAGCTTCAAGCCAATCTATCTACGGTCAGTGCTCGTGGCGGCAAGCTCTATGTTTTCGCCGACGAAAGCATAGGCTATAAACACGACAAGAATTGCAAGGTCATACATGTTCCTAAATGCCCGGATATTCTTGCGCCAATAGTATTCACGATACCGTTGCAATTACTTTCTTACCACGTCGCTATTACCAAGGGTACCGATGTCGATCATCCACGCAATTTGGCGAAATCAGTAACAGTGGAATAAGCCTATGCTGTTAGGTTCAAGAAATCTGGTAATTTACATTTATTTAGCGTCATTCGGCATCGTAAATAATTCATACGCACAGAAATATCACTATTTTTCGGGTTGATTATGAGAATCTGCCATTGGTGTTCTTTTCGCCATCTGCTGCCGTATTCATCGAGCGCTGCCTTTCCAAATTCTAGGGTGATGAAAACTAATGATTTTTGATACTTATGTCGATTGAAAAGAAGTCAAAGTAAGATGGCTCAGCATCGATCGCCGCCGACGTTCTACATTAAGGGTGATGAAATATGGCAAAGAAAAAAACTACAGCAAACGCGGCTGTGAAGAAAAAAAGCGCGAAATCCAGAAAGGATCCGACCATCGGTGAAATGGATTGCGGCTCTGATTCTTCTCCGGTTCTTGCTGCGGAGAATAGCGACAAGCCCGAAAAAACAGACATTTTAACTATAGAACAGAATATCGATGAATCACAGTATTCGACCGAATTCGTATCATTTGCCGGATCTATGACATCATCGCTAAGAAAGCTGGACGATCGTATCATGTTGCTAGATGAACATCATACGAACATAGAGGTTTTGATCGGATCGGCGAGCAGGACTGTCGAAAAGCAAAGATTATACTCCATTGGAAGTGCGGTTATCGCCGTTGCAGGTGTTGTCATTTCTGCCATTATTGTCGCAATAGCAGCGGCAACAATCGGTGGTTTTAATCGGCAATTCATGTCATTAAGTGAAGCCATGATGGATCAGATTACTGATCTTAATACTGGGGTTGAGTATCTTGAGTTGACTCAAGATAGCATTTCTTCCCTGCAGAATAATGTGTCCGGAATGATGGTCGAGAGTAGGATAGCACTAGAAGCCTTAGGCCAAGCATTAGAAGACAGCGCGAGCAGACAGTTCGAGTCGTCTTCTCAACTAGCCAATACGATTAATGAAGCGAACCAATATGACTATCAATCACTCGTTGGTCTTTCTGATTCAATACAGTCGATAGTTGGAAGATTAAGTGACCTAGAAAATCAGATGATTGCTAACGACAGTAGGGTACAGCAGCTAACATCGGCATCAGAATCTATCGAGGAGCTCAATAGTATAGTCCAAGCTCTTTTGGTTCTAGAGCAAGAAAAATATCTCGAAGTGTTACAGGATCTCGCTCCGGTTGAAGATAGAGATGCGTCGAAAAGGATCGAAGGAGTGCGCTTCTCCCGTTCAGAAGCCGAGTTATAATATTTCGCCTAACTAAATTGTTAAAGATTGCGCAATAGCCGTCTTTGTTCCCTGGGGTGCCGCCGAAGCATTTATTCTTTGAAATATAGTTTCAACTATCTTGTCTGATTCGTTGACTAATTCTCGCTCGGTGGAGGACATCGCTAAATTTGTTAAGTTCTGGAGTTGAGATACGATCTCTACCGGAATCCAAACAGTGATAGAGCCCCTAAGGGTTCTTAGGAATACACCCCAACCGTCGGAGTCTTCAGTTATTGTGTTGGCTAACTGATTTGGATGGGTATCTTTGATTATAGTCAACGCTCTAGACAATACTGCTATAAACCGACTTCTGACTTCTTCAATTTCAACCTGAGTAAAATCAGAATCAGCGTTGGCCTCAAGTACTTGCCACAGCTTTTGTCCTGTCAGACCGTAAAAGTAGGGGTCTTGTATTGCACTGAGGTTATTTGTTGTAGCTGCCTGCTGATTTCGACCTGACCGGAAGTCTAATTTATTTAGAGATATCAGAGAGCTTTCCAGAACCCTCAATTTGTCCAATAAGTATACGGTTAACGCAATGAGCACCACCATCATTACGGTCAGCAAAACGATTAAGAGGAAAATAGAAGTGTTCATTCGTTTTTAGATGCTATTTATTGCAATTCTATTAGTAAATCAGGTTACTCCACTTATTGGATATTTTCCAGCTCCGTGTCAGCTAAAATCTTCATTTCAACTGAAATACCTAGGCTGCGCGCCAGGTCGTCCATGATTGCTTGAAGCGATTCTTTTGCGTGTAACACATCTATTCTGGAATCAGCGAAGGCTAGCCCGAAGTTGAAGATCTCAGACGATAACTCTGTCGGTAAATAAGATGTCACCGGACCAGCTTTGGTAGTTATTATTTGGTAAGGGGTATCGAAAGTCGGCTTTTCTGGTTCTTCCAAGTCAGGGTGCAACACTGCGAGAAGTTTTTTCTCTTTAAACTCTTGCCCCGCCTCTATGCCTGCGAATAATACTTTTTCTATATGTTTTCTCAATGCGTGAATTATTATTAGTCTTATCGACTTATTGCTAAAAGAATGATTTTGTTTTTGAGTGTATTTTTCAAAAAACATCTCAGCTTTAGCTTGCGCGTTAGATTCCTTTTTTTTCCCGAATCCAAACATAATTACTCAGTAACCAGTTTGTTTCTTAGGGTCAATACTATTTCTTTCAGAAGCTGACTGATTCGTGACTCATTTACTCCGATAATCTCAGAGATTTCTCGCATATTCATTTCTTCGACGTAATACAGATTAATTATAAGCCTCTCACGTTCAGGTAAATTAGCTATTGCAGACCTAACGGAATTAATTGAATCATCGTCGTTTATATGATTAAAAGGATTTCCTTCGTTTTCTGATACGAGCTCATCCAGCTCTGCAGTCCCTTGAAAGTAATTGTCTATTTGAAATCGTTCTGCATGAACGCGTTGTTTCTCATATTCTGCCAGTGTTATTCCTAGCTCTACCGCGACTTCAGAATTTCTTGGCTCTCGACCTAAACTTTGCTGTAATTTTTTATCAGCTTCCGCATGGGCTTGCCTATTTTTTATTGCTAGTCGACTTATGCTACTTTGTTTTCTTACTTCATCTAATATCGCTCCCCTAACCCTCTGTTTAGCAAAGTCAACAAATTTTACACCAGTACTTTGGTCGAATGTCGCCTCAGCCTCCATTAGACCAATCGTCCCTATTTGAATCATGTCTTCTATACTGACATGATCTGGGACTCGGCCACGAAGATAGTGTGCTGTTCTGGTGACAATAGGAAGTCCGAGCTCTAGCAGCTCTGATTTGTTTGAACTTTGATGGTCGGAATATGGGTTCATTTTTATAATTAGGCTTATTCAGAGAGCAAACGTAATGCCGCTACACGATCTTTCGGCTGGTTGATCAAGACCTTTAGAGATTGAGCGGAATTCAGTGCTCGCCTTTGATGTTGTATCCTCTAAACAGCAAGGTATTCCAGACGACCAACTAAAATCGTAGTCTTTACTTGCCGTGATACCTCCTAAGAACCGCAAGGATAAATTTATATACTTTTCTGTGAGCGAGTTAATTTTCTGATGGAGAGCCTTTGCTTCACTAAGCGTCTCAACCTTATTAGCAGTAAATATAATATTCATTTTTTCCTGATGCGATTTTAGTACCTTTAAAAGAGCGAAAGCATCTGCAACAGAAGATGGATCATTATTTCCTATTATAAAATTGTTATCACTAGCTTTCATGATCTCTACTACTATTTCAGAAATTCCAGCTGGTAAATCAATTATTAAGTGGTCGTAAATTCCTTCGAGCGCTGCGAAAGCCCGGATTGTTAGATGTATTTTATCAATTCCTAAATTAATGAAGTCAGTGTATCCAGACCCACCGCTTATTAAATCAATATTAGGTGTGAGTTTTTGAATCGTTTCCTGGATCTCTGCAGTACCCTGTATTACATCAATTAATGTGTTGGTAATTTTTTTCCTGAATGCAATATGGACGTTGGCAGTTCCAACATCTGCATCAAAAATAAGAACTTTCTTGCCGGCCTGGGCAAGTGAGCATGCGAGATTAATAGAAAAAGTAGTCTTACCACTTCCTCCTTTTCCGCTAGCTACGGCTGTGGTGATAGCTCTCATTCGGAGCCTCCATACTTCTTGAAAGTTTGCTTAGGGCTAATTTGAGTTCGATCGCAGGATCTAGCAATTTTTCACTACTTAGTTTCTTAGCTTTCGAAATGATAACATCTCGATTCAAAGTTATAAACTGGCCGAATGGATCTCTCGTTAAACCAAGTGAAGGCGGAATGTTTGATTTGGCGAATAGTGCTCCAATGTTCAGATAGTTACTGTCTTCATTTAAATCTGTAATGAATATCTCGTCAATGTCTTTGCATTCTTTATTTAAGTAAAAATGATTTACAGAAAATTCTGAAATAGCAACCGTCATTTTTAAATCTGCCGGGTGAACCTTGTCGTCTATATTGGCTAGTTCATTTAGTAACGCAGTCCCGACAACGACTGACTCTCGCGGTTGGCTAGTGATATATTTTAATAAGCCATCCATTGAATCAATTGAAAAATCGCGAGGGCTTGCTGCACTGAGCTTTATGGTTTCTATGCTTTTCTTACCGAGTAAATGTACAAAATCGAAACCTGAGGCACTTTTATGAAGCGCTTTACTGAATCTGAGCCGTTGGGCCTCATTCTCGAAAAAAATAATTCGTTTATCTCTAAAGTTTATAGTCTTCTCTTTAGGAATCATTTCTAGTATAGATAATTTTCTGCTTGCCTCATCTTGTATGAGATTAGGTTTCGTATAGTTTTCATCATTTTCTTGGCTCTCAACTTTTGAAAGAGCATCTACGCTTCCCTTAAGATTATTTAAATTAGCTCTGCTTAAATTCTCATGTTGTCCGTCGCAAGCCACTAATATTTTGAATCTTTCTTTTTCTTGAAAGCATCTAACGATAAAAATGTCATCGCCGTACTTGTCTCTAGCTAATTTGTGAACAGCGCTTAATGAGTTTGATTCAAATATCTCGATAAACATTATACAGCATCCTCTGTACTATTTTGTGTAGTCGTTATCTTCGAAACAACTGCTATATCTTGGTCCTCAGGGATCTCTGTGTAAGATAGAACGGTGAAATTCTGCATTCTCATATTTATAACTCGAGAAAGCCATGGTCGGATTTTGGGCGCAGTAATTAATATAGCTGGCTTACCTTGGTTCTCTATTTCTTCTTTCGCTTGGGATATTGAGCTAAGCATATTCTCAAGAACGGCAGGGTCGAGCATTATTTGGCCTGGCTCTGAGGCTTTTGCTAGTGCTGCGCCTATCATTTGTTCTAAAGATGGGTCTAATGTTAAAACGTCTAGCCTTTCAGAGTGATCGACTAGGTTTTGTAAAATTTGTCTTGAGATTCTTGGTCTTATGGCTTCGGTTAGATCGTCAGCGGATTGGGTTCTCGCACTTTCGGTTAACAAAGCGTCGAATATAGTGCCTAAATCTCTAATTGGAATGGTCTCTGTAAGTAAATTTTTCAGCACTTGCATGATGACAATAGCACTGAGTTTGTTGGGTACTAACTCCTCTATTAACTTTGGCGACTTCTCCGCCACACGCTCAATGATTTCTTGGGTTTCGTCATGCCCCAGTAGTTCATTTGAGTTAGATTTAAGAATAGAATTAACGTGGGTTGCAATGACAGTGGAGGCGTCAACTACCGTATACCCGGCTGTGCGCGCCATGTCTGACATTGAAGGTTCGATCCAATAAGCCTCTAAGCCGAAAGCAGGCTCCTTAACTGATGGCTCATCTAAGTCAAGCGAGGCGTCTCCTGAGTTAATTGCCAGCTCCTTTCCAATCTTAACTACCCCCGCACCTCTTATAGAGCCTTTGACCGTTATTTGATAAGAGAATGGGTCTAATTCCAAATTGTCTCTGATCCTAATCGGCTGAACAAGAAAACCAAGCTCTGTTGAAATTTTCTTTCGGATCCCCTTTATTCTAGTGAGGAGGGTTCCTCCTCCTTCCCCATCGACAAGCGGGATAAGCCCATAACCTAATTCCAATCCGATTGGGTCAATAGGCTCAATATCAGACCACTGGACTTCTTCCGCGTCTTCCACCTCAATATTATTCTCTCGGTTTTGAATTTCTTGGCGAGAGATACTCTGCTGGCTTGGTTGTTGATAATATCCTACTACTAAAAGGGATAATCCTGCAGCTAAAAACACTAAATGGGGCATGCCCGGAATCAATCCGAGGCCCGTAAGAATGGCCCCAGACACCAGCAGGGGAACTCTCTGTGAGAGCTGCGACTTGGCTTGTTCTCCAGCTGATTCTGTTGTTGTGACCCTTGTGACTACAATTGCCGTTGATAGTGAAAGCAAAAGGGCAGGAATTTGTGCTACCAATCCGTCTCCGATAGTCAGAAGCACATAAATCTCAGTCGCTGCCTGCAAGCTTAATCCATTCTGAGCGGTTCCAACTATTAAGCCTCCAAAGATATTTATAAATAAGATGAGTATTCCCGCAATAGCATCACCGCGAACGAATTTGGACGCGCCATCCATGGATCCAAAGAAGTCGGATTCTTGCGCAACTTCTGCTCTTCGGTTCATCGCGGCCTCTTGGTCGATAACCCCAGCATTTAAGTCCGCATCGATTGCCATTTGTTTACCTGGCAAAGCGTCAAGAGTGAATCGTGCTATTACCTCTGAAGTTCTGCCCGCGCCTTTTGTTACAACGACGAAATTTATGATCATAAGGATTATAAAGATTATAAAACCCACGACGTAATTCCCACCAATCACGAATTCTCCAAATGCTTCAATTACTGCACCGGCTGCGTCTGGCCCCTCATGACCTCTAACCAAGACGACACGGGTCGACGCAACATTCAAGCTGAGCCGAAGCATTGTTGTAACGAGTAGCACAATTGGGAATGCTGAGAAATCGAGCGGCCGGGAAATATTGACACAAATCATAACTACTATCAGGCCGGCCATAATGTTAAAGGTAAAGAGAATGTCCAAAGCGAATGAAGGAAGAGGGACCACCAGCATAGCGAGGATAGCGACGATAGCTATAGGTAGGCCTGCATTGCTCAGAGCTGCCTTTATCGGAAACTGACGTAATTGTGACACTAATGTGGTCATAAAAAATTCAATAATTACAGATAGTTATAGGAATATTTAAATCTTGTTTAGCGAGATATACTAAGGGAGCAAGGATCATGCCATCGCTAGACTGAATGAATTAATATTTTTTATGTAATCTGTCGATTTAATAGCTTAACAGTACTTAAACACTTATTTCCTACTACGATTATTCAGAGAAGAAAATGCGAAAGAATAGTAAAGCTTGGCTCATCACATTGGCTTGTTTAAATCTCACTCTTGCTTCTTGTGCGGTCGAATTAGATCTTCCGCTGGGCAGCAGAGCATATGCTGTTGACGAAATGATCGAAGAACTTGAATTCACCGGTTATGCTACGATCGCCGCCCAAACAGGCGACGCTGCGCTCAAAAGGCTTATGGCTGTGCGGGCGTCAAAGCTTGACGCCTATAGGATGGCCGCGGAATATGTGTATGGAATTTATCTTGACTCGGATACCACGGTTGGAAGTCTTGTAGTGGCTGAAGATGAGTTCAGTTCCAGAGTGGAAGGTGTAATAATGGGTGCCGAATTAGTCAGCGTTGAGCCAGTATCCGAAGATACATACGCAACGACTGTGGCACTATCACGTAAGCAAATAGAAAACATACGCAGAGACTACATTCGAAGCTTGTAATTTCATCATGTGGCAATTAACCAGAAATTTTCTATTGATATGCTTGCTCTCCGTAGCGAGCTGCTCGTTCGTGCAGTCAGCTGAGTCCATAGATCTTGAAGAAATCAAAAGACAACTGATAACAGAATCGCTCAATTCTGAAACTCGTGTGTCTACGGTTTCTTTGATCGATAAAAGCGGAGAGCTGAAACAATATTCCAGATTCTATTCGACCCGTAAATTCTTTCCTAACCATTATGCAAGTAGCGCCAGTGACAAAGCTGCTTCCGATACTAACGCTAACGGCGATGCATGCTACCTCACTAAGTATTTTGATAGGCTACCAAGGAGCTTTAAAACTTTCGTAGACATAGATCTTAATGGCCTCAATAGCAATAGTGCACAGCAATATGACGTCGTTAAAACAGAGAGGTTCGGCGAAGCGTTAGAAGAAAGCGCCAATGACTCGCAAGATGAAACAGGTCTTTATGTTTTTGCTGAATTTGACATTAGCTTAGTTCCTCTGTCCGACTCTTATGCCCAGCCGATTGGCATAGAAAATCTTATGGAAACTTGGTCAGGCCCCGTTATAAATATTTTGGTAACCCCGCGCGTTCCGGCGCAAAAGAATGCACTTATCGGTTATGCCGAAAACTCTTTAAACTCCATAACTGACTATTTTGGATACAACGTTTCATTGAATATTTTTGATAGAGTCTACAATGATGGATTTAATTTTTCAGATAATGGAAAGCTGTCCGCAGATGTTACAGTTACATTTACACCTGATTTTGATTCAAATGTTCAATCGCAAGAGTCAGCCCGTTTTTCTGGAAGCGCTTTAGAGCTTGCAGAGTTTTTGGGAAGTATAATAAGCCGAAAATTCCATGAATTTGCGGAAATCGATAAGTGTGTATTGGAATACTACAAACCGATGCTTGTGACGTCGAACCAACTAGTTGTCCCATCTGGCCTTAACGCTGGCGTTACACAAGAAACCCAATTCCTAATCCTCCCAGGACTACCCAGTGAGGTTAATGCGCTCAATTCCGACACCTTAGATAATATAAAAACAGCGAAAGTAGTTAGTCTGAGGAAGCACGATACGGTGATACGAGTGACTGACGAAGAAAACATCAATTTAACAGGATATTCGGTGGTGCCATTATGAAGGGATTAATTCTTGGTTATGTGATTTCAACTTTTCTAATAGCTTCGAGCGCATCGGCGCAAAGTCTACCAATCGAGGAAGCATTGCAATTGCTGTTTGAAGATACGAATCTGGAAGGAAGAATTTCAACGATTACGGATAGGGCTTCGAATTCAATTGAAAGCACTACCTATGCAGTTCAAGCGGGGGATACGCTTGGCGGAATAGTGAATATGCTTTACGGGAATTCTTCGATAATTAAAAGAGATGCAATAATTCAAGCTCTGGTAATTAAAAACCCTCGCGCTTTCGTGCGGGGAAATCCCAACCGGTTGCTTGCTGGCTCCACGATAGAAAGATTAGAACCTGAGGATCTTCTTAATCTTATTTTCAATAATTATGGCGAGGAAGTCAGTAATTTTGACACCGCTACGGCTGGATGGGTGAGATATTCTCGCTGATTCAATATCCATAGCGATAAAACAATAGGCTGACTCATCAATGCTGGTCGGTATCGAAAACTCCCTAAATACCTCTGCGGTTCGCTTATCGATCGCAGATTCTCCTATTACACAGTCTATTTCTCTTAACCTTACAGAAGCGAATGACCTAAATTTACAGAATGGTCAGGTCGTTCGCGGTTTTCTGAAAGACGGCGAAATTTTGCTAAAAGCAAATGGGTCCTTTACCCAACAACAGTTTGCTCAATTATCTGCTAATCTGCCCTTCGTTGACTATACTGCGGTGCGGAGGCCAGGCGGTTTTCAACTGAATCGTGTAGACCGGGCCTCAAATACTTCTTCTCAAATTACTTCAAAGCTAGACTCAAAACAAACTTCTAAACTTGCAAGCAGTAAATTCCTGTGGACAAATATGTCTACTAGACTGGCAGAGTATTTTGGCTCTACTTTAGGATCGTCGTCTTCTGAGGCGAAAAGCCTTGCTGCTTTTTTATCTGCAAATGGATTAGATGCTCGGTTGATTAATGGTGAAAAAATAGGAAATCAATTTAAAAGCTTTGCGAACATGGGTGAACGGTCAGACAGCACTGGGTTAAATTCATTTCACGATTCATTAGCCTTAGTTAATAAAAACGTATCTAAAGCAGAGAGTAATTTAGCGGGTCTATTAAAAGGTTTTATATCCTCTGGGTTGAACGTGCTGTCGCAGAGTTTCGAGGCAGGTCTCAATCAAGTAAATTTTCCTGTGTTCTTACTCGATGGTGCTCCAGCCTCAATTTCTATTGACTTAAGCGGTGGAATCGATTTGTCTCAATTTATGAACCTGCAAAGCTATTCTGAGGCCCGTAAATCGGGGACCGATTATATCGATTCCTCAAATCCTTTTGCCAATGATGCATCTGAGTCGGAAGATTCAGGCGACAGTGATACGGGGTCAGAGCTTGACCGAGATCACAGTAAGGGCAATGATGATCAGACCAAACGTTGGAGGAGCACTAGAAATATCGAAGATTTCCTTGCTGGCTCTGTCACAAACTTTAAAGTTCTGGTGAGCATTGATAGCGAGAAAAGCTTGCTGGTGGATTGTGCCGTAAACACAGGCTCTAAATTGATATTTGCTAATGTTTGGGTAGATGGAGATAACTATTTCTTCGATCTGGTTTCGGATAATATTGATTCTCTCGCATCAAGGTTTAATTCTCAGGAACTTAGTTTGTTCGGTTACAATATCTTTAACAAAGAGCCTCCTATTTACAAGCAACAACCCGGTCTAGCCAGGTCTGGCAATATAAATCTAGAAGCATAGGTGCAGCATGTACGATATTGAATTAAAGCTTAATAAGGCTGCAAGCATAAAATATGCCGGTTCAGATTCTCCAAAACTAATTAAATCAGTTTCCGGTGAATATGCCGAAATTATGGTCGAAAGTGCTAAAGAAATTGGAGTTCCGGTTGTAAGGAGTCCGGGCTTGGTGGATGCGCTGAGCGCTTTACCTGAAGACTCTGAAGTTCCGGAAGAGTTGTTCGAGATGGTGGCGGTTGTTCTGAGCTGGGCTTATTGGATTAAATCTAAAACTCCAAAAGAAGGGCCTTACGATTGAGGTCGCTCCCTAGAAATCATCCCAAGTTCTCATATGTGTGTTCGGTCGTCTGGCGACCATGATAAACAAGATGGTCTAGGACTCCTTGAACAGCTTGTAACTTCTTGTCAACTAAGATTTGGTTCTTTAATTGTAGAGAGCGGCATTTTTCAACAAGTTCTTTATGCTTCATAAGTTCTTCGGTGCATGAAATGTCGGTTTCGCTGGCCTTTTGCAGTGAGAGTAGTAGTTCAGTCTTGCTATTTTGAACTTCAGATAGGTTCTCGAAAGATCTAGCAGACAACATTGAAAATTCCTGCTCGAGCAAATTCTCTAGTTGCTGAAGTTGTTCGGGGTAGCTGTTAGAACATTTGGCCATCACTTCTTGCACCTTATAATCACTAAGTTAATTATTGATGAGTTTCTCAAGAGGCACGAAGCTCTCAGCCATCTTCTGATTATCCAACGGATAGGAGTTATTGCGGATCGCTTCTCTGATTTGTTCTACTTTTTCTCTATTGAAAACAGCTTCTTCCGTGTTTTTCCTTGCTTCAGCGGAGATGCTCACACTCGACTGAGGGCTGGCTTTTTTCTCGGTCCGATCTATATCGGACAAGCCTGCTTTTGGTGTTTCAGGTGAGTTATCAGCTGCATTAACAGTTTTGCTGTACTTAGGTAACTGATTTTTATCAAAATTACCTGAAATTGGGTCTGACATAATGTTCCTCAATGCAGCTTAGTAAGCTGCTGATGATTCCTTCTAAACGGATAATCGACACTTCGGCGATCAATATTAGTAAAAAATTACTTTATTGCGCGGCTTTTGCCGGAGACTGTAGCCGTTATCGTCGCTCCAGACTCCGGGTTAGTCAACTTAATTGCTTCACCGATAAAGGCTGACTCTAGAGCGATGACGTCTATCTGCAAGCGAAACGATTCTCTTGATACAGTTAATTTTATCTCCTCACCTTTTTTTATGTCCTCTTCACGTCGAGCGTCAATATATCTTAAGATGCGACCAGGTTGTAGTTGAGAGGTTGCCACACTTCGTCTTAAACTGGCGAGGTCGGGTACAGCACCTTGTGGCGCATCGCGCAAAATCACTTGGTGTTCTGTATTTAGGTTAGTGAAGATTTCTCCTGGTCTGATTAATATTTTTGCAACTAGAACGTTGGTAGGGCGCCCGATATCCTTTTCAGTGACGACCTGTCCTTTGACAATGTTAGTAGTAGCCTTTGAAAGGTCACCGAAAGAATAATCTGCCGATAGAGCATTCTCCGAGTCCCTAGAAGGCACCATAATTTTCGTGAAATTGTCCTCAGAAACCGCGCTTCCAAGTGCGATTTGCTCGCGCGCTATTAAAACCTTCTTTCCGTTTTCCAGCATAGATGCGCTGACTACTGTTCCCACAGCTGCTGGGATTTTCATGAAAACGCCTCGATCAATTAAGACCTTAAGCTCTTCCGGTAAAGCGCTGCTTGCGTCCAATGCAAAGTCTTCTATGCGTAATTTGTGCCCAACAGACAGCTCATTGGATAAAAATACTTCAATATCATTCAAACCGATGTTATTCGTATTTCTCTGATATGCGTTGCGGCCGCTGACTTCGTATCTTAAGGCTAGTCTCCATTCTGAATCTGGACATTCCACAGTTATTAAATGCAGAGATGGTTTATCTTTTTCGAATAACCATTCACTAGGACAGTTGGGAATTCTCAGTCTAGAATCATCGATCATTATAGATACTTTGTTTGATGATTCTCCGATCTGCGATTCAAGGAACAGTATCGCAGCCTCTCCCAAATCAGCGCTTTGACCTGAGCGTGGGTCGAGGCTCTCGGCGCGAATCGGTGACGGCATAGCCAAACTTAATGTGAGGAGTGCTAGAGCGAGTTGGATGATTCTAAACATCCGCTGAGGATAAAGTAAGCTCACCGAGCAGCAAAGAAAAATAAGCGGCAAGCCAATGCCGCTTTACTGCCACATCGGGAAAAGATCGCTAGAAGCGCCCTTGCAGGCTCGCGCGCGGAGGGCGGCAATCTTAACTTTAGACCCGCAATCTCTTGTTATATCGCATAATTCTCAAATACCACTATCTGTATTCAAATATTGGCACGGCTCATGCAATAACATCGACACAAAGCATCTCAATAATTAATTTTCAGATGCCAACTCACTTTATTTTGAAGCAGCTAAACAATGAGCATCTTAAATAAATACGAATCGTACTTAGGTTTCAGCCAGTCGGCATTGAATATCAAAGCTCGCAGGGTACAAGTGATATCGGAAAATATTATTAATGCCTCTACGCCGAATTACCGAGCAAAGGATATAAATTTTGAGAAGATACTCGGGGATAGAATAAATCAGGAGGGATCAAACAATCACTCCACTGTTCATGCCCAGCTTTCTTCGAGAGAAATACAGGCTTCGACTTTTTATCGGGTTCCTTTAAGCCCGAGTGTTGATAACAACACGGTAGAGATTGGGGTAGAGCAAGCTAAATTTGGTCAAGCGACAAGTGATTACCAGGCCTCTCTACAATTTTTTGAGGGAAAAGTTTCATCTTTGTTCAAAGCGATTCGCGGGGAATAATAAATGGCCTTGTCCGACATATTAAACATCGCGGGTTCGGGAATGAACGCTCAGCTCGTTAGGATGAACACGACTGCTTCAAATCTAGCAAATGCGGGCGTTGTCTCAACAACTGCGGAAGGTGCATTTAGAGCTAGGAGGCCCGTTTTCGAAGCTATTTTGTCTTCGATTTCCACAGACGCCGCTCAAGGCGGAGTGCGGGTAACCGACGTCATATCCGACGGTTCTTCACCTAAACGTGTTTACGAGCCAGGTAATCCAGCATCAGACGAAGAGGGGTATGTGTATGCCTCAAACGTCAATGAAGTAGCAGAGCTGATTGAAATGTTGGATGCCAGCCGTGCATATCAAAACAATGTAGAGGTCGTTACTGCAACTCGCAACCTTCTTAGTAGCACGCTCGAAGTTTTAAAGGCGAGGTAGAGAAATGTCTATTCAAGATTTGTCACTTCCATCTAGCATGCTTACAACCTCGCAATATGAAGAGCAACAAGCAAAAGCTCTATTTGAGAAACAAGAAAATTTAGATCGTGACGATTTTCTTATTCTTTTTACAACCCAGCTAAAAAATCAGAACCCCCTAGACCCTCTAGAAAATGAAGCGTTTGTTGCACAGTTGGCTCAATTTTCCAGCCTAGAATCTATGAAGAGTATGCAGCAGACTATGGACGATATGGCGAATGAATCGAAGTCTGACAAGTTTCTTTTGGGAGCTAATCTCCTCGGAAAAACGGTTAGCATTGAGGGCGGACAGGTGCTTGCAGGTGGCGGTAGACAGCTCTCACTGAGCGGGCTTGTTGACTCACCTCTAACTGATGCTGTTTTCAGAGTTTATGACTCTAAAACGGGTGGACTAATTCATCAAAGGGAAATATCAAAACTTAATGCTGGTGAAATAGAATTGGATTGGGATGGTCAGGATAGTGATGGCCAGCCATTTCCAGAGTCAACCTATCAATTTTCATTAATCGCAAACAAGGGCGATGAAAAAATTGTTGTTCCATTGGTTTCTCAGCAAGTAATTAATTCGGTTAACTGGGATGCCGAAACTCAAAAATTAAAAATCAAGCTTGATGGTGGAGATGAAATGCCACTCGACAAGCTAAGTACAATCGAAATATAAGATCGGAGAAAATTAATGTCTTTCTATACTTCACTAACAGGCTTAAACGCGGCAACAACAGAGCTTGCGGTCACTTCTAACAATATCGCTAACGCTGGAACGTCTGGCTTCAAACGTTCGAACGCTGATTTTGGTGATATTTTTGCTACGTCGCCGCTGCAGAAGGCTTCGAGCGTCGTCGGTGCGGGTGTTGCGCTGAAAGAAGTTGTTCAAGAATTTAGCCAAGGCAATATCGAGTTCTCTGCGAATTCCCTGGATTTAGCTATTACAGGCGACGGTTTTTTTGCTCTGAAAACTACTGACGGTGCGAACGTTTATACACGCAACGGCGGCTTTATGCTAAACGAGCAAAATCAAATGGTGAATGCTGCGGGGCAGGCGCTAATGGCATTGCCAGTTGACTCAACAAATAAGGCGGATTTCAGTGAGCCGCTGAAAGCAATGGCCATCCCCCGTACAACAGTCGCTGAATTTTCTGCTACATCTGAAGTAGAGTTGGGGCTGAATCTTCCATCGACTGCAGACCCAATTACTGCTGCATTTAATCCGAACAAGCCCGAGACTTACCATAAGACTACTTCATTTACCGTGTATGGTGCTTCCGGATCGTCCCACTTGACTACTATTTATTATGTTAAGACTGCACAGGCTACGGCAGATCAACCGAGCAACAAGTGGCAAACCTATGTTTATATTGATGATCAGGCGGTATCTCCAGCACTGGTTCAAGCTTCGGATACTGGCGGTGACGAGTTTTTCGTCAACAAGTACGGCGAGATAAAGACTGGTAGCGAATTGCGAGCATTGCAGCGCACAAGCGCGAACAGCGCACAGTACCTTATTACAACAGGTACTATTTATAAGAAATATTCATATGACCAGCTTACCTCCCCATCCCCTTCTAAGCGGGCAACCATTTCAACTGAGATCGCTGCCGATTCCGTTTATATTGATAACTTGAACCTTACTAATAATCAGGATGGTGTTGACTTCGCATCAACCACTGGAACACCACCAGCTCTTGTCTTTTCAAGAAAAGCATTGACTGACATGTTTACCGTGAAGGTTGATGGTTCAGACGCAGTGAACATTGGTTTAGAGCACTTGGCAGGTAAAAACCTCAAGCTCTCTGGAACTCAGATTGCCTATGAATTGCAGAACCAAATCAATTCGCGTTTTGGAGACAATACTAAGTTTAATTTCTCTGGTAGCGGTACGCCGGGCCAAATCAAGCTGACACGAACAAATGATACTGGAACAATTATCAGTGGCATTACTACACTTACCCTAGATGTAAAAGCCTTACTAGCATCACAAGGGACCACAGATGGTGTGGCTCTCATTGATGCCAACAATGAAGCAACACCCGAGGCGGTTGCCTACACCATAAATAAGGCCCTAGCTGGCGCTGGTGCTACCTGGAACGATGTAACGGTTTCTTACGATTCGGTTAGGCAGGGTTTTCGGTTCGAACAGACTGATCCTGCAAAGCAACATAATCTCTACATTGGAAGCGCGGATGCTAATGCACAATCTATTTTTAATATTGCCACTTTCTCAACGGCTAGCGGAGCGACTAACTACGGCACGAACGTTGCGCCGTCAGACCAAGATCTAGAATCGTTGTTGCTTAGAGATGTTGTGCCTAATGGTTCGACCTTGAGCACGAAAAACCAACGTTATGGATTAAAGGTTGAGTACCAAGATGGAGCGTTTGCGTTTAGCAGTGGAAGTACTGGCGACGCATCAAGTATTGAGGTTACTCTGAATACAGTGACCGCTGGCGGAGCTACTACATTGACAGCGGCATCAACCCTTGCGAAGAATTTGCTTGGTATGGAAGCAACTGCAGATGGGCCAATTGTTGGCCAGGTGCTTGCGCAGACTTCGGCAGTAAATAACGTGCCAACTTTACGGGGACAAGGTTCTGAACCCGCGAAGGTTGTTGGTAACCAGATGGGCGTGGATCCTTCGACTAACTTCGCAGTAACGGCGGCAAACAAGAATCTCACGGTGATAATCGATGGTATCTCGTCGCAGGTTAACGTCGACGAGGGCAACTACTCGATTGGTACATTTACGAAGGCCCTTCAAACCAAAATAAACCTGATGGCAGATGCGCTTGGCAGAACAGTTAACGGTGTCATCGTCGGATTTGACGAGGCCCGGGGCGCTATAACAATTACTGGCTCTACAACGGGTACTGATTCTTTTATTCAAATCAACGGCCACTCAGATTGGGGGCTGGAGAATGTAGAAGCAGCGTTCGGAAGCACTTCGACTTATGTAATGCTTGATCCGGATACTGATGGTGCGAGTGATCTTTATGTTGTTCAGAATCAGGATGGGAGTTGGGACGAAACTACCGACAAGGGTGACTTTAATGAAGACGATATCCCGTTCTGGTCTCCCATTTTCTTAGATAAGGGCGAGCTTACATTCGATACTAGTGGATCCCTTGTATCTCCGGTTGCCGCATACGCTTTAAATAGTGCGGCGATAACTGGTACCACAGTAAACGTAAATTATAACGGTAGTACTCAATACAACAGCCCGTTTGCGGTTCTTAATCAGAACCAGAACGGTGCTCCGGAAGGTGATTTAATCGGCGTAAATATCGGTGATGATGGCCTGGTCGTGGCGAGCTATTCCAACGGAAGCCAGAAGTCTCTCGGGAAAATAATTGTTGCGAATTTTAGCAGCCCGCAGGGCCTTAGACAGATCGGAGATTCCAGCTTTTTTGCAACTTCTGATTCAGGCGAAGCATCTTTTGGTGAGCCAGGTTCTGCCGGTTTTGGAACCCTAAGAGCTGGCTCTCGCGAACGCTCAAACGTTGACCTGACAGCTGAGCTCGTTGATCTCATTACTGCGCAACGGAATTTCCAAGCGAACGCCAAAGCAATTGAGACTACCAGTGCAATGACGCAAGCTATCGTAAACATTAGAAGCTAACCGTAACTGGAACTAGAAAATGGATAGGTCTATCTACACAGTACTGGCGGCCGCAACTAGCTCGACTTTTCAGCGGGTTCAGTTGACTAACGACCTCGCTAACCTGAGTACAGTTGGTTACAAGAGGGCGAGTCAGACCCGCCCATCTGCGGCATTCTTAAACGGGCCAGGCTTTCCTTCACGTTACCAACCTGTCGTCCAGAGCAGGGTGGAGTTTGTTGAAATCGGCTCCGGGCCGTTCCAAGAGACTGGCGAGAACTTGCACGTCGCGATGGCTGATAAAACAGTGATGAGCGTGCAGGCGCTCAGTGGGGATGTGGCTTTTACCCGTAGAGGTGATATGCGAATTTCCACTGATGGTTTTTTGGAGCTTGCAAACGGTTTGCTGGTTCTCGGGGAAGGAGGGGCCCCGATAACCGCTCCTGCTGACTCTGTAATTACCATTGCGTCCGATGGGCAAGTGTTTAGCTCACTTCTTCAGGCGCCTGACGTTGCTCCAGTTGCTATTGGTCAGCTGGGACTTCGCGATGCGAGTGGGGTCAATCTAGTTCGACGGGTAGATGGGCTTTATGAGGCAGAGGGTTCTAACGGACAGGGGGGGGATTTTGCGACTGGTCCAGAACCGGTTTCAGTTCAGTCAGGTGCATTAGAGGGTAGTGACGCTAATGCTGTGGATATTATGGTCAACCTTCTCGATTTCTACCGTTCCTTTGAGACACAAATGAAAGTTATCAAAAGTATAGAAGAGCTCGATCAGAATGGCTCACAAATGATGCAAGCTAGCTAGGAGAATAAAGATGGACGCAGCCCTATGGGTAGCTAAGACTGGGCTCTCGGCGCAGTCAACGAGAATGACGGTTATCGCCAATAACTTGGCGAACGTGAATACAGTCGGCTTCAAAAAAGATAGAGCGCAATTCGAAGACTTGCTTTACCAAAGAATTGTCCAAGCTGGATCTCAGGCCGATCAGCAGAACGAGACGCCGACAGGTCTAATGCTTGGTACCGGAACTCGCGTGGTCTCCACAGAGAAGATACATCGCCAAGGCAACATGATTTCGACTGAAAATTCCTTGGATTTGGCTATCGCGGGAGATGGTTTTTTCCAGGTCCAGCAGGCAGACGGAACAATAGCCTATACCCGGGACGGCTCATTCAAGCTTTCAAATGCCGGTCAATTGGTGACGCCATCTGGCGAGCCTCTGATACCCGCAATTAACATACCCCAGCAGGCGGCGAGCGTAACTGTTGGGCGTGACGGCACGATCTCTGTTGAATTGGCGGGTGGAGGTGGTGCTGTTCAGATTGGCCAAATTCAGTTGACTAGGTTTGTAAATAACTCAGGATTGATGCCAAACGGCAGGAACTTGTTTGCCCAGACTAACGCTAGCGGCCAACCAATCGTTGGTGTACCTGGCCAGCAAGGCGTGGGGATGATTACACAGGGCGCGCTTGAAGCATCAAACGTGAACGTTGTTGAGGAAATGGTGAATATGATCGAGACGCAGCGCGCGTATGAGATCAATTCGAAAGCGATTTCTGCGACTGACGGTATGCTGAGATTTTTAAATAATAATCTCTAGGAAATATTAAATGCGTAACAAAATAGCGCTAGTCGCTTTACTTATCGCTCTAGCCGGATGTCAAGCGGCAACAGTTGTGGAAGAAGTTCTCACTGAGGACCGTCTGGACATGACTTATCCGTTGGTTGTGCCCGAACAGAAAATAATCAGTGGTTCTATTTTTGATAACGGTGCAAAATTGTATCCTGCCGGTAGGTCCTACTCTACTGGCAATCACCGGGTCGGAGATATTGTTACGGTAATACTGCAAGAGACCGCGCAAGCATCTAGATCATCGGCTTTGAGCACTGAGAGAGAAACAGAAAACGGTTTCATCGGAGCCAACCAGGCTGGTGGTTTGTTTCCTGGGGGTCAATTCTTCGACGGGATCGACACCGATGGTGGGGTTATTTCGAGTAATGGAACCGGGAGTGCGGGTCAGTCAGCGTCGCTATATGGGTTCATCTCTGCCAGCGTTATTGAGGTGATGCCGAACGGTAATTTAATCATTTTCGGCGAAAAAAGATTGGCTCTTAATGAAGGATCAGAGGTTATCAGTGTCAGAGGTGTTGTAAGACCTGACGATATCCAGCCCAACAATACAGTTTTATCAAGGCGCCTTGCAGCAGCGGAATTTTCCTACAGTGGTGATGGTGAGTTAACAAGAGCTACAAGAACCAGCTGGGGCTCAAAGTTATTATTCGATCTCTGGCCATTTTGAGACAGAAGACATGAAATATTTTTTAATCGCATTTTTATTTGCTTTTTACTCTCCGATTCTGAGCGCAGAAAGAATCAAGGATCTTGTCGATGTCGCTGGTGTCAGAAGTAATCAGCTAATCGGTTATGGCCTTGTTGCGGGTTTGCAGGGCACTGGTGACGGCCAGGACTTAAGAATAACGGGACAAAGCCTTCAATCTCTGCTGTCAGGGCTAGGAGTTAGTGTTGATGGGCCGGTGTCGGAATTTGATCTCGGAGATAGCCTCGTCAGTTTGGCGACACAGAACGTTCAACAGCCGATTCAAACAGATAACCTGGCTGCGGTCCTTATAACTGCTGAGGTTCCGCCCTTTGCTAAGCCTGGGCAGAAACTAGACGTTAACTTGTCCACTGTGGGCACTGCTGAAAGTTTGCGAGGAGGTAACTTAGTACTAACCGAGCTTAGAGGTATAGATGGGGAGGTGTATGCGCTTGCCCAGGGCGCGCTAACTGTGACGGGAATCTCTGTTGATGCGGCTGGTTCAAGTGTAGAGATTGGAGTTCCGACATCAGGCCGAATTCCCAACGGGGCCATTCTTGAGAGACACATTCCCTCTTCTTTTCAACAGTCTAATCAGATTGTTCTCAATGTGAGGAACTCGGACTTCAGTACAGCTACTGCAATAACAAACATCATTAATGAAACTTTTGGGGCTGGAACTGCCAGATCTATTGATGGGGTCTCTATCGCAGTCATAGCTCCAGAAGACACTAACCAGAAAGTTTCCTTTCTTAGCGAGATCGAACAACTTGAAGTAGAGCCCGGCGCACCAGTTGCAAGGATCGTAATCAATTCTCGAACGGGTACAGCTGTAATAAACAGCTCCGTGAGGGTTGGTTCTGCCGCTGTTTCACACGGCACTCTCATGGTCAGAGTGACCGCGTTGAATGAGGTGTCACAGCCAAACCAATTCGGTGCTGGTCAGACCGTGGGAGTAACTAATGCGGACATTCAAGTCTCAGAAGATGACTCAAACATGTTTGTATTTGAACCAGGAGTTGAGCTTCAAGATATCGTGGATGCGATGAATCAGGTTGGCGCATCTCCTTCTGCACTGATCGCTATTCTAGATGCTCTTAAAAAAGCAGGCAGTTTAAATGCAGAACTGGTGATTATCTAATGGCCGACCAACTCAGCCACATAACCAGTGGATTCGATGTACAAAATATCGCTAGCCTACGCGGACTCGCTTCTGGGACAAAGAGTCAGAAAAATGAAGCGCTAGAGACGATAGCTAGGGAATTTGAATCGCTTTTTTTTAATCTAATTGCAAAATCTATGAACGAAGCAACAAAAACGATGAAAAGTGATTTACTCGACAATAGGAACATAGAACTTTTTCAAGAAATGTTGTTTACGGAAGTAAGTCGAGACGTATCTTCACGGAATGGACTAGGGGTCGCTGAATGGTTGAAATCAATTGAAGGGATTTCTGATAAAGCCTCCACAGTGGACGAATCGGTCTAAGGGATGTGGAGTTGATTTATGACAGACATTCTGAGTATTGGTGCTAGCGCTGCACAGCTATATCGTCAAGCGCTCGCAACCGTAAGTAACAACATAGCCAACCTTAACACGGAGGGTTATTCGAAGCAGACTATCGAGTCATCTGAGAATAACCCCTCAAAAAGAGGTGTGTACTATCTCGGAAACGGCTCAAGCATGCAGCGAACTGGTCGAGCTCACGATCAATTTGCCGAAGCGAATCTGCGAACAGCTCAGAGCAATCTTGCTAGCCAAGAGCCAGTAATCAAGCATACAAACAAGATACTAAATTACTTAGGCTCAGATAATACAAGTCTTTCATCTGCTTTTGATAAGTTTTTTTCTTCACTCTCAAGACTAAGTGCAGCTCCTTCAAACGCAACCTTAAAACAAGATTTCTTAGCCAGCTCTGAGTATGTAGCCTCAAGATTTTCGGCTACTAGTACTGAGATAAACCAAGTAGATACAGATGTTAAGAATGAACTGGAATCAGAGCTAAACAAATTAAACGAATATGCTGAAAAACTCGGTGCCCTGAATACAAGCTTAGCTAAACATTCAAAAGAATCACAACAGCCCTCAGCCTTGCTTGATCAGAGGGATTTCCTAATGTTAGAGATGTCTAAGCTTGCGAAGATCAATTTTGAAATTGATGATGCTGGTATCGTCACAGCTGGATTTCAGGGCAGCAGTAAAAATACTGTCTTTGTTGACCGGCTAGGATCTACCGCTGTCGGTGTTCAGTACGCTCAAGATAACAGTGGTCAAACCGCCATTGTATTTGACCCATTCGGTGAAGCTCTTAGTATTGGCTCGGTGCAAGGTGGTTCTCTCGGCGGACTCATTAATTTGCGATCTAACATTATAGAGCCCCTACGCGCAGATATAGATATTATTGTAACTACTTTCGTGACCGATGCTAACGTGGTTCACCAGGGAGGGTTGACTAGAGAGGGACAAATTAATCAAAAACTATTTACTCTCTCTCCTAATTATTTAATGACCGAGCCGGATGGCTCAGTTAATACAGGCGTTCAGATAGCAACTGATGATGATCAAGATTCCACGAGAGTTTTAAGCATTACTTGGAATGCGAATAAGAAGACGTGGAAGATATTAGAGGCGGGTCAAAGCACTGAGTTAACGCCAAATCTCAACGATCAATATTCGTTTAAGTATAAAGATCTCAGCTTGACTCTTAAGGAACCACCACTCTCAGGTCGCACTTATACGATATCTTCAAATAGCAGGCCAGCTGACAGCGTAAAGGTTTCCGTCCAGAACATCGACCAAGTGGCATCTGCAAATCGGTTATTAATCGAGGGGCAATCAGGTAATTCCTCTGGGGCGCTCGCAAAAATTGACTTTGGTTACCGTTCAAGTCCTGTGATCTCTTCAGAGGCCGTAGACCTTTCTAAGCCCATCACGAATTTTGGAAAAGTTAAGCTTGAAGCCGGCGAGCTTGCTCCCGGGGTGATAATTCCTCAGGGCAATTATGAATTTGAATTGGAGTTAGACGCGTCAGTGTCTGATAATTTTTCTATACAAGTAATTACCTCAGAGAAAAACCATCTTATCGGTAAGGCGCTAACAACAAACGAGCAAACTTCTGTCGGTAATGATAAGTTCTTTAATAAATCTAGTAGATATACCAGCTCTTATCTTAACGCAGTTGGTGCTAATGCCTTTATAGATAAAGAAATTAAGCTCGGTAACTATAATAGTGGTGAATTGGTCGTCTCAGAGATCCCCTTGCAATCTAATACTACCAGCAGTAGTTCGACCATAATAACTGCAAATCAATTAAAACTTAACGGAGTGAACTTAGGGCAGCTAGCGTTGGCTGGCGGCGCGACCCTATCCGCTAAAGACATAGCAGCATGGATAAACACATACAAAGCGAGTACTTCCGTAACTGCAACGTCTCAGAACGTGATCAAAGCCGATCCTGGAAAAATTGATTTTGATAAGACCTTAATAATTAACGGAATTGAAATAACTGGCCTCAGTGGACTAACCAATGAGATCGAATTTGCAACAAAAATCAATAGCTTTGCAGCTCAAACTAATGTTCTGGCTAGGGTGAATGCTGAGGGCGGCTTGTCTCTGTTTAATCGCGATGCAGCTAAAGGAGAGAATATAAGCTTAGGTTCGACTGT